>Ga0208979_100037_pt1 | contig 280824 bp, 264 predicted proteins | sample HotLakConsUCCSLE_FD_184738 | JGI IMG/M metagenome (GOLD analysis project Ga0208979, IMG submission 184738) | Hypersaline microbial mat communities from Hot Lake, Washington, USA - Hot Lake Consortium UCC-SLE (SPAdes) | ecosystem: Environmental > Aquatic > Non-marine Saline and Alkaline >... | reverse complement strand
TGCTGCCCTGCGCAGAGACCGTGCCGATGCTGCTCTGGGCGCTGCTCGCCTCCGGCCAGATCCAGATGCGCAAGGTTGACGGATGGGAAACCCTGTCTCAACCAATCGAGCCGATGCCCCTTGACCTCGCCGCCTGAGAAACCGAACCTTCACATGCCCGGAGCACGCCGCCAGGGAATTTCCACAGCTTTTGCGACACGACCCGCACGAGATCGGCGCAGTCACAGGACACAAAACGCTGGCCTTGGTGCAGCGCTACACCGAGGCCGCTGGCCAAGACGGCATGGCCGATTCCGCGATTGAGAAACTGGTCGCCCGCCCCAATGGCGAACGCAATTTGGCGAACCTTCCCAAGCGGTTCGTCAATTCTGACACCAACCCCGAGCAAGGAAAGGAATTTTTATGATCAGTGGTGAGCCGTGCAGGATTCGAACCTGCGACCCACTGATTAAAAGTCAGTTGCTCTACCAACTGAGCTAACGGCCCACGAGGGCGCTACTTAGAAAGGGCGGGGCGGGGGGTCAACCCCTTTTCCGGTCGGGCCATCTGGATTTGTCGGAGTGGCTGTTCTATAGCGCGGCACCATGGTTCAGGAACGGCAGATGCGCCTCCCCTTCATGAAGATGCACGGGCTGGGCAATGACTTCGTCGTCATTGACGGGAGGGGGGCGATGACCCTGCCCGACAGCGATACCGTCATGGCCATCGCGGACCGGCACCGGGGCGTGGGGTTCGATCAGCTGGCGGTCATTTCGGACGATGATGCGGCCGATGCCTTCCTGACGTTCTACAATGCCGATGGCTCGACTTCGGCGGCCTGCGGCAATGCCACGCGCTGCATCGCGCGGCACCTGATGGACGAGACCGGGCGCGACGCGCTTCGGCTGCGCACAGAACACGGGATCCTTCCCGCACGCGACGCAGGCAACGGGCTGACCTCGGTGAACATGGGGCCTGCGCGCACCCGCTGGGACGAGATCCCGCTTGCGGGCGCGGTCGATACCCTGTCGCTGCCCATCGAGGGCGCGCCGGTGGCGACCAGCATGGGCAACCCGCACTGCACCTTCTTCGTCGAGGATGCAGAGGCCGTCGACCTCGCCCGCCTCGGCCCCGCGATCGAACATCACCCGCTTTTCCCGCAGCGCACCAATGTGCAGGTCGTTCATGTGGCGGGGCCGGACCGGCTGAGGATGCGGGTCTGGGAACGGGGCGTGGGTCTGACGCTGGCCTCGGGCTCGTCGTCCTGCGCGGTGGCCTCGGCGGCACATCGGCGGGGTCTGACCGGCCCTGAGGTCACGATCAAGCTCGATGGTGGCGACATCGCGATCCGCATCGCCGGGGACGGCATCTGGATGACGGGTCCCACGGCCCACGTCTTTGACGGGATCTGGAGGGGATGAACGCGCCGCGCAAACCTCCCGTCTTCGCGACCTTCGGCTGCAGGCTCAATGCCTATGAAACCGAAGCGATGAAGGATCTGGCCGCTCAGGCGGGGCTCGAGGGCGCGGTCGTCGTCAATACCTGCGCCGTGACGGCCGAGGCCGTGCGCAAGGCGCGCAAGGAAATCCGCAGGCTTGCGCGCGAAAACCCCGGCGTCCCGCTGATCGTGACGGGATGCGCGGCCCAGACCGAACCCCGGACCTTTGCCGCGATGGACGAAGTCACCCATGTCATCGGCAACACCGAAAAGATGCAGGCCGAGACGTGGCGCGGGCTGGCCCCCGACCTGATCGGACAGACCGAACAGGTCCAGGTCGACGACATCATGTCGGTGACCGAAACCGCGGGCCACCTGATCGACGGCTTCGGCAGCCGCGCGCGGGCCTATGTGCAGGTCCAGAACGGCTGCGATCACCGCTGCACCTTCTGCATCATCCCTTATGGGCGGGGCAATTCCCGCTCTGTCCCTGCGGGCGTGGTGGTCGATCAGATCGCGCGGCTGGTGGAGAAGGGCTATAACGAGGTGGTGCTGACGGGCGTCGACCTGACGTCGTGGGGCGCGGATCTGCCGGGCACGCCGAGGCTTGGCGATCTGGTTCGGCGGATCCTGCGGCTGACCGATGTGCCGCGGCTGCGCATCTCGTCCATCGATTCGATCGAGGCCGATCCCGCGCTGATGGAGGCGATCGCGACAGAGCCGCGGCTGATGCCGCATCTGCACCTGAGCCTTCAGTCCGGCGACGACCTGATCCTCAAGCGGATGAAGCGGCGCCATCTGCGCGACGATGCGATCGCCTTTTGCGAAGAGGCGCGCCGCCTGCGGCCCGACATGGTGTTCGGCGCCGACCTCATCGTGGGATTTCCGACCGAGACCGAGGGGATGTTCGAAAACTCCGTCCATCTCGTCGAAGAGTGCGGCCTGACATGGCTGCATGTCTTTCCCTACTCGCCTCGCAAGGGCACGCCCGCGGCGAGGATCCCCGCAAAGGTCGACGGCGCCACGATCAAGGCCCGCGCCGCGCGGCTGCGGCGCGAAGGCGAGGTTGCGGTGGCGCGGCACCTGTCGGCGCAGTCGGGCCAGCGCCACAAGGTGCTGATGGAAACCGCCCGGACGGGCCGGACCGAACAATTCGCCGAGGCGCATTTTTCCGCCGATCAGCCCGTGGGCCGGATCGTCGAGGCCCGGATCGAGGGTGTCGAAGGCGCGCATCTGCGCGCGCGCAGCGCCTGATCGCCCGGCACCGTCACATCGCCTTGATGCCGCGACGAAACGCGGATTAAGCTGTGGGCGAAGAACTGAAGGTTTTCCCGAAATGAAACTGATCATGTCCCCCGCCTCGCCCTTCGTGCGGAAGGTGCGTGTCATCCTGCGCGAAGGCGAACTGACCGGGCTTGTGGCCGAGCATCCGGTATTCACAACGCCCCTCGCCACGCCGCAGGAGGTCCGGGCCGCCAACCCCACGGGCAAGATCCCGGTTCTCGTGCGCGAGGACGGGCCCGCGATCCATGACAGCCGGGTCATCACCCGGTTCCTCGACGACAGGTTCGAACTGGGCCTTTACCCCAAATCCCGCCTTTGGGAGGTGCTGACGCTCGAGGCGATGGCCGATGGCATCATGGATGCCGCGGTGCTGATGGTCTATGAGCACCGGTTCCGGCCCGAACCGCTTTGGTTCGCGGACTGGACCGAGGCACAATGGGGCAAGGTGACGGGCGGGCTCGATGCGATCGAGAACCGCTGGATGAGCCATCTGGCCGGCCCCCTGAACGCCGCCCAGATCGCGGTGGGCTGCGCGCTGTCCTACCTCGACCTGCGCCATCCCGGAAGGGCCTGGCGCGACGGGCGACCGGCGCTGGCCGACTGGCACGCCGCCTTTGCCGCGCGGCCTTCGATGGTGGAGACGGCGCCCGACTGAGCGCGACCCCCGGCAGGGGAGCCGGGGCAACAGGAATGGGCCGCGCATCATGCCCGGCGGGGAGGATCACATGACACAAGTGAAATGGGGCATCATCGGCCCCGGTGCGATTGCCGCGAATTTCGCGCAGGGCCTGGCCGAGAGCGACAGCGGCGTGCTGGACGCGATCGCCAGCCGGTCGGCCGAAAGGCGCGCCGAATTCGGCGACCGGTTCGGCGTGGCGCCGGGGCGGCGGTTCGACAGCTATGACGCGCTGATGGCGGACCCCGACATCGAGGCGATCTATGTCGCGACACCCCACCCGTTTCACGCGGAACTGGCGATCCGGGCGATCCGTGCGGGCAAGCATGTGGCAGTGGAAAAGCCCGCGGGCCTGAACGCGGCCGAGGTGACGGCCATGGTGGAAGCCGCCGAACAGGAAGGCGTCTTCTTCATGGAAGGCTTCATGTATCTGTGTCACCCGCAGATCGCGCGGCTGTGCGAGATACTATCCGGGGGGGAACTGGGCCTCATCCGGCACATTCGTGCCGTCTTCGGCTTTGCCGCCCCGTTCAACCCCTCCTCCCGGCTTTATTCCCACGCGCTTGCGGGCGGCGGCATCCTCGATGTGGGGGGCTATCCCGTCTCGGTCGCCCGGATGATCGCGGGGCTGGGCACGGGTGGCTTTGCCGATCCGGTCACGGTGACGGGCGTCGGACGGCTTGCGCCCACGGGCGTGGACGACGTGGCCTATGGTCTGTTGCAGTTCGAGAACGGCATGACCGCCGAGATCGCCTGCGCCGTGGCCGAAAGCCTTGGTGAACATGTCGAGATCCGGTGTGAAAAGGGTCGCGTGATCCTGGACAACCCCTGGGTTCCGGGCCGCAACGCCGGCCCGTCGGACAGCGTGATCCGCGTCATCGCGGCCGATGGCACCGAACGCACCGAGGAGATTCGTGACGCGCGCATGCTCTTTGCCTTCGAGGCCGATGCCGCCTCGCGCGCGATCCGGGCGGGCCGGACCGGGCTTGGTTTTCCGGGCATGACCCCGCGCGGCTCTGTCGGCAATGCCGAAACGCTCGACCGGTGGCGCGCGGCGATCGGCTACGCGACCTTTGCCGAAAGCCCTGGCGTGGTCCGCAGGCTGCCGGGCACCCTGCCCGCCGGTCTGCCCCCCATGCCGACCGTGACCCTGCCGGGCGTGGATCTCCCCGTAAGCCGACTGATCATCGGCTGTGACAACCGCGACACGCCGGCCGAGGGCGCCATCGTCTGGGACGCCTGGATGGAGGCCGGGGGCACGACCTTCGACACCGCCTTTGTCTATGGCGGAGGGCGGCACGAGGCGGTTCTGGGCCAGTGGATCGCCTCGCGCGGCGTCGCGGCCCAAATCAACGTGATCGCCAAGGGCGCCCACAGCCCCTATTGCACCCCGCGCGCGATCGGCACGCAGCTTGGCATGTCGCTGGAACGGCTCGGGCTGGACCGTGTGCCCATCTACATCATGCACCGCGACAACCCGGACGTGCCGGTGGGCGAATTCGTCGAGGCCATCGCCGCCGAGCGCGCGGCGGGCAGGATCGGCATCTGGGGCGGCTCGAACTGGAGCGTGGCGCGGTTCGCCGAGGCCGTGGCCCATGCCAAGGCGCACGGGCTGGAGCCGCCGCGCATCCTGAACAACAACCTGTCGCTTGCGGTGATGGAAAAGCCGGTCTGGGCGGGCTGCATCACGTCGAACACACCCGAGACGCTGGCCTACCTGCGCCAAAACGACGTGATCCATGTCAGCTGGTCGAGCCAGGCGCGCGGCTATTTCCTGCCCGCCGCCCTGCGCGACCGCCTGCCCGAGGATACGCGCCCCGAGACCTGTTTCGGATCGGACGCCAATGCCGAACGCCGCCGCCGCGCCGAAGACCTCGCCGCGCGCCACGGCGTCTCTGCCCACAACATCGCGACCGCCTGGGTGCTGGCACAGGATTTCCCGTCGCTTGCCCTGATCGGCCCGCGCAGCCCCGGCGAGATTGCCTCGACCCTGCCGGGCCTTGGCCTGTCGCTCAGCCGCGAAGAGGCCGCTTGGCTCAACCTCGAACGCGACATGCCCGGCTAGGGCAGGTCGAGAAAGCCGGCCTCGAAGGGCAACACGACCTCTTGTCCGGGGCCGCCGCACAACGTCAGGCGGCCCCCGTCGACCACGATATCGGTGATCCGGTCCCAGCCCTCGGGGCGCGGGATCGCGCCGATCACGTGGGGGACAACGATCTCGTGCCCCAGGGCCTGAGTAGCCGCGATGCCGTTTCGCCGATAGACCGACGGGCCAAGCGCGCCCGCATGGCCCAGCTCGCCCGCCGCGCGGCCATCCTCGATGCCCAGCACATTGCGGTGCCGCCCGTTCCAGGGGGCGTAGTCACGCCCGCCATTGGAATGCCACAGCATCGTGAGGGGCAGGTTGCGTGCATTCTTGAGGATGAAGACGATATCCCCCTCGGTCTCGCGCAGGATCGCGGTCCAGCCGATCTGGCGTCCGTCCTCTTCGATCAGGGTCACGAAATCCTCGTGCCGTGTGCCGATGGGCAGGCGCGTCAGATCGACCTGCCCGCCATCCGCAGCCGGGACGGCGGCCGGATCGTTGCATTCGGCCCCTGCGGCCAGCCGGTTTCGCCCGGGCTCGAGCGGGGTTTGCGCGGCGATCACCCGCCGCTTGGGCGACAGGAACAGCCGCGCCGTGGTCGCGAAGGACACCATCGGATGATGGGCGAGGGTCACATCGCCCTGCCCGCCCGAAATGCGGTGCCGCTGGTAGAGGATCGGCGCATCCGGCGCGAGAGCGATCTCCTTCTCGACCCGCGCGCCGAAAACAGCGATCCCGAGGACCATGCGCGCCCAAGTCGCGCCCTGCGCGACCACCTGCCAGGGGCTGTTCGCCGTCCAGCCATGGGGCGGGCCCGGCTCCACGTCATTGCACCCGAAGGGCAGGCAGAAGAAATCGCCCGACAACCGCCGGTCGACCAGCGGGATCGCCTTGTCGGCCTGAACCTCCGGCTCGTCCAGCCAGGGCGCGCGATGGAGCGGTGCGATCCCCCCGAGGTCGAGCGCCGCGACATTGCCCAGCGCAAGGTCGATGGCGACGGCGTTCGCCCCTGCCTCCAGCCGCAGGACGGCCTCGTCCGGGCTTTCCAACGGGGCGGTGCTGTGATCAGTCTTGGTCATTCCCGGTCCTCCTTCGAAGGCAGGATGGGCCGGATCATGCGACAGGACAAACGGGAAATCGACCGGCGGGGAGGATCGCGGATGCAGGCAAGGCTCGACGGCAGGGCGGTCATCGTGACAGGGGCCGCAAGCGGGATCGGGGCGGCCATCGCCCGGCAGGCATCGGCATCGGGCGCGCAGCTGTTGCTGACCGACAGGACCGGCGATGCCCTTGCCGCCCTTGCCCGGACGCTGGATGCGGCGACCTGCATCGCGGACCTGTCGGACCCCGCCGCACCAGAGGCCATCGCGCGAGCCTGCACCGACAGGTTCGGCCGGATCGACGGGCTGGTCAATGCCGCAGGGCTGACCGACCGGGCCTCGGTCCTCGACGGCACGGCCGAGACCTGGGACAGGCTCTTCGCGGTGAATACGCGGGCGCCGTTCTTCCTGATGCAGGCCGTGATCACCGAGATGCTTGGCCGGAAGGCACCGGGCGCGATCGTCAACATCCAGTCGGTCAACGCCCATTGCGGCGCGCCGGATCTGGCGATCTATTCCGCGACCAAGGGCGCGCTTCAGACCCTGACCCGCAACGCGGCCCACGCCCTTATGGCCGACCGCATCCGGGTCAATGGGATCAACCTCGGCTGGGTCGCCACCGAAAGCGAGGATCACATGCAGGCGGTCACGCTGGGCCATGGTCCGGGCTGGCGGGCCGAGGCCGAAAGGACCATGCCGCTGGGGCGCCTAATCACCCCCGAAGAGACCGCGCGTCTTGCCGTCTACCTGCTGTCGGACGCCTCCGCCCCGATGAGCGGCGCGAGCATCGACCTCGAACAGAAGGTGCCCGGCGCACCCGCCTGAGTCGTGGCCTAAGTGCCCGTAAGAAAAGACTTGCGCAGAATCGGCGGCTCCCCCCAGAGTGAGCGGGGGAGGTAACATGTTAGCGCCGCCGGTATTCGATTTCGCGGAACATCGGGTTGTTGTCATCGGTGCAAGCCGGGGTGGCATCGGGGCGTCCATTGCCCGCGCCTTTGCCGACAGCGGCGCCGAGGTGACGATCACCGGCGTGGAGGCGTCGCCCGCGCCCGAAGACATCGACCGTTTTGCCTATCACCAACTCGACGTGACGGATAACGGGCGCATCGAGGACTTTGCCGCCGGGTTCGACAGGCTTGACGTGCTGGTCAATTGCGCGGCCATCACGCAGCGCGGCGCCGAGATGGAGCCTGATTTCTTCGCAACCGTGCTCGACATCAACCTCACAGGCAGCTTTCGCACCGCGCGCGCCTTTCATGGCGCGCTGGCGGCGGCGCGCGGGTCGCTGATCAACGTGGCCTCGATGTATGCCCATTTCGGCAGCCCCCGGAACCCGGCCTATGGCGCGAGCAAGGCCGGCGTCGCGCAGCTGACCAAATCGCTTGCCATCGCCTGGGCGCCCGACGGCATCCGGGTGAACGCGATCGCCCCGGGCTTCATCGTCACCGAACAATCCGCCCGCGCGCGCAGCGACCCGGCCTTTGTCGCGGGCATCGAGGCGCGCACCCCGCTCGCCCGCTGGGGTCAGCCGCAGGATATCGCGGGCGCGGCCCTGTTTCTCGCCTCGGGCGCGGCGGAGTTCATCACCGGGATCAGCCTGCCGGTTGACGGAGGCTACAGCGTTGTCTGATCATCACCGAACAGGGAGGCCGCCCAACGTGGCGGCAGCAACATGACGGGATTGAACGGGATCGGGGTTGCCGTCATCGGCACCGGCTTCATCGGGGGCGTGCATGTCTGGGCGCTGCGCCGTCTGGGCGTGACCCTGCGCGGTGTGCTGGGGTCGAGCCCCGAGAGGGGGGCGGCGGGCGCGCAGGCGATGGGGGTGGGCCATTCCTATCCCGATCTCGACGCGCTTCTGTCCGACGACAGCGTCGACGTGGTCCATGTCACCTCGCCCAATGATGCCCATTTCGAGCAGGTCTGCGCGATCCTGCGGGCGGGCAAGCATGTGATCTGCGAAAAGCCGCTGGCCATGAGTTCGGCGCAATCGGCCGAAATGGTCGAGGTCGCGAAGGGCAGCGGCCGTCTCGCCGCGGTGTGCTACAACATCCGGTTCTATCCCCTGAACCAGCAGGCCCGCGGCATGGTCGCTGCGGGCGAGCTGGGCGATATCCGCCTCGTTTCGGGGCATTACCATCAGGACTGGCTGGCCAGGCCCACCGACTGGAACTGGCGGCTCGAGGCCGACAAGGGCGGTGCGCTGCGCTCGGTCGGGGATATCGGCACCCATTGGGTCGATCTGACCAGCTTCATCACTGGGATGAAGGCCGCGGAGGTCTTTGCCGAGCTGTCGACATTCCTGCCCGAACGGCGCCGCCCCGTGGGCCCGGTCGAGACCTTCACCTCCGCGGCCGGCCAGACCGAACCCGTGGCGATCGACACCGAGGATGCGGCGATGATCCTCTTGCGCTATCCGGGCGGGGCGCGCGGTGTCATGTCGACAAGCCAGGTGAATGTCGGGCGCAAGAACGTGCTGAACTGGGATATCGCCGGGTCCGCCGCCTCGGCCGCGTGGCATTCGGAAACCCCCGATCACCTGTGGATCGGGCATCGAGACGCGCCCAACCAGATCCTGCAACGCGATTTCACGTTGATGAATGCGCAAGGCACCGCCGCTGCCAGCCTGCCGCCCGGCCATGTCGAAGGCTTTGCCGACAGCTTTTTCGCCTTCTTCCGCCAATTCTACGGCGACGTGCTGGCGGGCGCCCGTTCGGACGGGGCGACCTATGCCTCCTTCGAGGATGGCCATTACGAGATGCTGTTCTGCGACGCGGTGCTGCGCAGCGCGCGCGAGGGGCGCTGGGTCGCCGTCGCGGAGCAATGATCCAGACAAGGAGCCTGCCATGAAACTGGGTCTTCTGACCGCCCCTTTCCCCGACACGGACCTCATGGAGGTCGCCGACTGGACGGCCTCGGTGGGCATGTCCGCGCTCGAGATCGCGTGCTGGCCCGCGGGCGGAGGCGAGGCGCGGCGCTATGCGGGCACCTCCCATATCGACGTGGACGGGCTGACAAAGGATCAGGGACAGGCGATCACGGGCGCGCTGGCCGAAAAGGGGATCGAGATTTCGGGGCTGGGCTATTATCCCAACCCGCTGCATCCGGATGCCGCACATCGCGACGAGGTGATCGGCCACCTGAAAAAGGTCATCACGGCCGCCGGCACGATGGGTGTCGGGGTCGTGAACACCTTTGTCGGCGGGGACCGGGCCCTGACTGTCGACGACAACTGGACCCGCGCGCAGGTGATCATCACCCCGATCGTCAACCACGCCAGGGACAGCGGCGTGACGCTGGCCTTTGAAAACTGTCCGATGATCTTCAGCTATGACGAATGGCCGGGCGGCCACAACATCGCCTATTCGCCGCGCATCTGGCGGCGCATCTTCGAGGAATGGGACGACGCGGTGGGCATGAATTTCGACCCGTCGCACCTGGTCCTGCAAATGATCGACCAGCGTCGTTTCATCATGGAGTTCGGGGCTCGGATGGTCCACGTTCATGCCAAGGATCTGATGATCGACCGGGACGGTCTTTACGAACGCGGGATCCTCTCGGCCGGCATGGGCTGGCAGATCCCGCGCCTGTGCGGGCTGGGCGATGTGAACTGGTCGCAGTTCTTTGCCGACCTTTACCGCGTGGGGTTCGACGGACCCGTCATCATCGAGCACGAAGACCGGGTCTTCGAAGGCACCGACGACAAGGTCAAACGCGGCTTTCTGATCGCGCGCGACAACCTGATGCCCTTCATCAAGTGAGGGCACCCAAAGACGACGAACACTCAACAGGGAGGAAAATCCAATGAAACGAGTGCTCATGACTGCGGCCGTGGCCGCACTTTCGACCGGGTTCGGCGCACCGGCATTCGCGGCGGGCCACGCGGATTACACGATCGGCATCTCGAACACCGTGCAGGGTAATGGCTGGCGCGAGGAAATGATCTGCGCGATGAAGGCGCAGGCCCTTGCGTCGGGCGATGTGGGCTCGCTCAACATCGCGCATCGCAATACCGATGCGGCGGGCCAGCTCGAGGATATCCGCAACCTCATCCAGGCCGGCGTCGATGCCATTGTTCTGAACCCCGCCAATACCGAGGGCGTCAACTCCGCCATCCGCGAGGCGACCGAGGCGGGCATCGTGGTCGTCGCCGTCGACCAGGCGGTCACGGAAGAAAGCGCCTATGTCCTGTCGAACGACCAGGAAGGCTATGCCTATCTGGGTGCCAAGTGGCTGTTCGAACAGCTGGGCGGATCGGGCGAGGTGGTCTACATGCGCGGCGCGGCGGGCGCGGGCGCGGACAATGACCGGCATACCGGGTTTACCCGCGCGCTGGAGGAATATCCCGACATCAACATCGTCCACGAGGTGTTCACCGGCTGGCAGCAGGATCAGGGCAAGCAGCAGATCCTCGACTTCATCGCCACCGGCATCCCCTTCGACGGCATCTGGACGAGCGGCATCGACAACGTGATCGTCGATGCGCTGGTCGAATCCGATGTGCCGCTTGTCCCCGTGGTGGGCGCGGACAATGCGGGCTTTGTCGGCCAGCTTGCCAGCGTCGAGGGCCTCGTGGGTGCGGCAGTGACCAATCCCGGCTCGATCGGCGGGGCGGGCGTGACGCTTGCTCTGCAAATCCTGGGCGGCGATGTCCCCGAAGACCGGACCGTCCTCGTGACCCCCTCGCTTTGGGACAACACCACCGAGGAAGGGATGGAACTGATCAACGCAGCCCAGAACCCGAACCTCGATCCCGAATGGCCGGTCTCGGTCTCCATCCCCGGATGGACCACCTACACGATGGAAGAGATCATCGCCTGCAACGGACCCGGCGAGTGATCGACACGACGATGAAAGGCCCCCGGCGCGCTGCCGGGGGCCTTTTCCGCGACAAACGGGCAAGCGAGCATTCCTCATGACCGAAGCCGGTTCCGCCCCCGCCGTCCTTGACGCGCAGGGCGTGTCGAAACGTTTCGGCGCGGTGTCGGCCCTGACCGACGCGTCGCTGACGGTGCGCGCGGGCGAGGTGGTCGCGCTGATGGGCGCCAACGGTGCGGGCAAGTCCACCTTCGTCAAGATCCTCACCGGCGCGTTGAAACCCGATGGCGGACATGTCCGCATCAGGGGCCGCGACAGCCATGTGGGCACCCCGGCCGAGGCCCGCAAATCCGGCCTTGTGCCGATCTACCAGGAACCGTCGCTGATCCCCGATCTGGACGTGGCCGACAACCTGCGGCTGGGCGACACGCCGGTCGAGCCGTTCCGGCGCTGGGTGGAGGAACTGGGGATCAAAGGGCTGCGCCTTGACGACATGATCGGCGATCTGCCTCTGGCCACGCTGCGCATCCTCGATCTGGCGCGCGCCCTGGCGGTGGAGCCCGATGTGCTCTTGCTTGACGAAATGACGGCGGCCCTGCCCACCAACCTCGTCGAACAGGTCTTGCGCGTCGTGCGCCAGCAGGCCGATGCGGGCCGGTCGGTCATCTACATCTCCCACCGCTTTGCCGAGATCTCGCAGCTTTGCGACAGGGCCACGGTGCTGCGCGACGGCGCCACCGTCGCCGACCTGCCGATCGAACCCGGCATCGAGGACCAGATCGTCGAGATCATGCTGGGTGCCGCGCTCGACCGGGGCCAGATCGTCACCTCCGAGGGCCACCCGGCACGCGACCCCGGCGCGCGCGCGCGCCTGTCGGTCAAGGGGCTGTCCTCGGGGCCCAAGCTGCGCGATGTGGGCTTTGACCTATACCCGGGCGAGGTTCTGGGCGTCGTGGCGCTGGAGGGTCAGGGCCAGGACGAGCTGTTCGACGTGCTGGCGGGGTTTCGCCGCGCCGATGGCGGCGAGGTCCGGGTCGACGGCGATCCGGTCAGCTTTAGCCATCCGGCCGACGCGATCGCGCGTGGCCTGACCTTCGTGCCCGGCAACCGGGCCGAGGCGCTCCTGATGGAGCGTTCGGTGCGCGAGAACATCGCCCTGCCGCTTCTGGCGCGGCTGCGCGACTGGGGGCCGATCCGGATGCGTGACGAGGCCGCGAGGGTGGGCGAGGCGATCGACAAGCTTCAGATCGACACCCGCGCGCAGGGCGAGGTGCAGCGCCTGTCGGGTGGCAACCAGCAGAAGGTCACCATCGGCCGCTGGATCGCCACCGGGGTCGAGACCCTTTTGCTGTTCGATCCGACCCGCGGCATCGACGTGCGCACCAAGCGCCAGCTCTATCCCTTGGTCCGCGAACTGGCGGAAAAGGGGGCGGCGATCCTCTTCTACACCTCCGAACTCGAGGAGATTCAACTGGCCTGCGACCGCGCCATCGTCATCTTCAACGGCCACGTCGTGGGCGAGGTCGATGCGGCCCATGCCGATGAGCCGACGCTGATGCGCGCAGCCTATGGCCTGACCGGACAGGACCGGGCGGAGGCCGCCTCATGATGCGCGCCCTGTCGAAGAACCGCTGGACGATGGGCCTTGTCGCCGTGCTGGCGCTTCTGTTCGTGCTGACACGGATCATCCAGCCCGATTTCGGCGCCTCGGGCGTGGAATCGCTGGCCCGGGCCTCCCTGCCCTTTGCCTTTGCCACGGCGGCGATGGCCGTCGTGGTGATCGCGGGCGGGATCGACCTGTCGGTCGCCTCGATGATGGCGGTGGCCAGCGTCACCGCCGCCCGTCTGATGGACGGGGCAAGCGACGCGATGGTCATTCCCATCGTGATCCTTGTGCTGATCATCGGGCTGGTCATGGGCGCGATCAACGGCGCGCTGATCGTGATCACGCGGGTCCCCGACATCGTGGTGACGCTGGCCATGCTCTTTGTGTGGGAGGGCGTGGCCCTTCTTATCCTCAATGCGCCGGGCGGCGCCGCGGCGGACTGGCTCGAGGCGCTGGTCGTGGGCGGGACCGGCATCCTCGGCATCCCCAAGGCGCTGGTCGTGCTGACCATCTGCCTTCTCGTCGTCTGGATCCCGCTCAAACGGTCGCGGCTGGGCCTGTCGATCTATGCCATCGGCAGCGACGAGAACGCGGCCTTCCGGTCGGGGGTCGCGGTGGGCCGCACGCGGATCGTGGCCTATGCGATCTGCGGGCTTTTCGCCGCGATGGGCGGGCTGAGCCTGACCTTGAGCACGGGCATCGGCGAGCCGATCCCCGGACCGTATCTTCTGGCGAGTGTCGCGGCGGTGGTGCTGGGCGGGGTCGTGCTGGGCGGAGGCAAGGGCGGTCTGATCGGCCCGATCGTCGCGGTCTTGATCCTGCGGCTGGTGCGGATGATGCTGACGCTGATGTCGGTCGACCCGAATGTCACGACCATCGTGGAAGGCACGATCATGGTCGCGGTGGTCATGTTGGGCGGAATTCTTGCAGTCAGGAGGGCGCGATCATGACGGCGCTTGCAGCGGAAAAAACCCCTCTGAAGCGCGCGGGAAGGTTCCTGCGAGACAATCCGGTCATCCCCCTGATCCTTCTGCTGATCTTGCTGATCGGAATTCTGGAATTCATGCGCCCGGGCATCGTCAACGAACGCTGGCTGGGCAACACGGTGAAATTCGCGATCCCGCTTGCGATGCTGGCCGCCTGCCAGACCCTCACGATGCTGACCGGCGGGATCGACCTGTCGGCCGGGATCATCGCCACGGTCACCGCGTTCGTGATGGCGACGCTGGTGCCTGCATATGGCCCGACAGTGGCGATCCTGATCGGCCTGATCCCCGCGATCCTGATGGGCCTTGTGAACGGGATCGGCGTGGCCTTTGCGCGGGTGCATCCCCTGATCATGACACTGGGAACCGGGCTGATCGGGACGGGATGCCTTCAGGTCTATCAGCGCACCGTCATCGGCACGGGATCCGAGGTGCCGGAATTCCTCGCATGGCTCGGCACCGGGCGGACCTGGGGCTTTCCCAATGCGCTGGTCCTGTTCATCCCCTTCGCGATCCTGATCCTGTGGGCGCAGCGGCGCACCGGGTTCGGCCGGCTTCTCTATGCGCTGGGGTCGAACGAACGCGCGGCAAAACTGTCGGGCGTGCGGGCGTGGCAGGTCTACATGGCGCTTTACGTCCTATCGGCGCTGATCGCGGGGATCACGGGGCTGCTTTACGTGGGCCTGATCAAGGCCCCGTCGCTGAGCCTTGCCAACCCTCTCATGCTGCCTTCGGTGGCGGCGGCGGTGGTGGGGGGCACCTCGATCTTCGGCGGGCGGGGCGGCTATTCGGGCACGATCGTCGGCGCACTGATCCTCACGGTTCTGGGCACGCTCCTGACGCTCCTGCAGATGCCCGAAGGGGCGCGGCGCATCCTGTTCGGCCTGATCATCCTTTTTGTCACGGCACTTTACGTGCGGCTTACCGACCAACGCTAGGGAGGCTCTCATGGCCCCGTTTCGCATCGCCGGCATCAGCTTTGACCATATGCATATGGGCGATCTGTTGCGGCTTGTTCACGACCACCCCGAGGCCGAGATCGCGGCGCTTTACGACCCGGACCCGGCAAAGATGCGGGCGGCGGCGGAGACCTTCGGCGTGCCAGAGGCGCGGCTTTTCACCGATTTCGACGCCTGCATGGCCGCGGGCCCCTATGACATGGCGATCCTGTGCGCGGCGACCGCCGATCACGCGGCCTATACCGAACGGCTCGCCCCCCATGGCTGTCATGTCTTCGTGGAGAAACCCTTTGCCGCCAGCGCCGATGACGCGCGGCGGATGATCGCCGCGATGGAAGGCACCGGCAGACAGATGGCGATCAACTGGCCCCTGCGCTGGGTCGAAAGCCATGTCACGGCCAAGCGCCTGATCGACGAGGGGGCGATCGGCGACCTGATCGAGGTGCATTTCTACGACGGCAATCGCGGGCCTCTTTATCATCTGGCCGACAAGGTGGAGGTCAGCGCGGAAGAGGTCGAACGCCAGAAACCCGACGCCTGGTGGTACAAGAAGGCTTCGGGCGGCGGCAGCCTTCTGGATTACCTCGGCTACGGCGCGACGCTGGGCACCTGGTACATGAATGGCGAGGCACCGCTGGAGGTGACCTGCGTGGTGGACGACACCCCGGGGATCGAGGTCGATCAGCATTCGATCACCATCTGCCGCTATGCGCGTGGCCTGTCGAAGATGGAAACCCGCTGGGGCACCTTCACCGACCCGTGGATGCACCAGCCGCAACCACGCTGCGGGTTCGTCTTCGTGGGCAGCGACGGCACCATCGCGAGCGAGGATTACGCCGATCACGTCACCGTCCAGACCCGCGCCCGGCCCGAGGTGCACCCGATCCCCGCCGATCCGCTGCCCGAGGGCGGGCGCAACGCCATCGAATACGTGCTGGGCTGCATCGCGCGGGGCGAACAGGTGGGCGGACCGCTTGACCCCGGCCTGTGCCTGACGGCCCAGCGTATCGTCGATACCGCCGCCGCCTCGGCTGCGCAGAAACGGACGCTGGAGCTTTTGCCATGACCGAGGCCGATACCGACACCTATGCCCTGCGCCCAGCGACGGTGGCCGAGGTCGCGGCACCCGGGATCGCCTATCAGCCCCCCTCCCCGCGCAGCTACCGCCCCCGGATCGGGCTGATCGGGGCGGGCGGCATCTCGGTCAGCCATCTGGACGCCTATCGCACCGCCGGGTGGGACGTGGTGGCGATCTGCAACCGCACGCGCACCAAGGCCGAGGACAAGGCCGCAAGGTACTATCCGCAAGCCCGCGTCACCGATGACTGGGCCTCGATCCTCGATGATCCGGCCATCGACGTGGTCGACATCACGCCCTATCCCGCCGCACGCCTGCCGATCATGGAAGCCGCCCTCGAGGCGGGCAAACATGTGCTCAGCCAGAAACCGTTCGTGACCTCGCTCGATGACGGAGACCGGCTGGTGGCGCTGGCCGAGGCAAAGGGCGTGAAGCTTGCCGTGAACCAGAACGGCCGCTGGTCCCCCCATCACGCCTGGATGCGCGGGGCTGTCGGGGGCGGCCATGTGGGACAGCTGCGCAGCGCGCATGTCTCGATCGGGTGGGATCATTCGTGGATCAGGGGCACGCCATTCGAGGATATCGACGACCTGATCCTGTATGATTTCGGGATCCACTGGTTCGACTTTCTCGTCTCGATCGCAGGGCCGCGCATCCGGCGCGTCAGCGCGACGACGGCGCGCGCCGCCGGGCAGGATGTCCGCCCGCCCCTTCTGGCGCAGGCGTTGGTCGAACTAGAGGGCGGGCAGGCAAGCCTTGTCTTCGACGGCGCGACGCCCCACGGCCCCCGCGACACGACGCAGATCACCGGCACCGAAGGCACCCTGTCTAGCATCGGGGAATCGCTTGGCGAACAGCTGGTCACGCTGACGACAGGGGCAGGCCGCGCCACGCCCGAACTCTCGGGCACATGGTTCAATGACGGGTTCCGGGGCGCGATGGGAGAGCTTCTCTGCGCCATCGAGGATGACCGCGAACCGGGCAACGGCGCGCGCGAGAACCTGCAAAGCCTTGCCCTGTGTTTCGCCGCCATCGAATCGTCCCGCACCGGAGGGCCGGTCGAGGTTGGCGCGGTGCGGCACCTGCCGGGAGAAACGCCATGACACGCGTCCTGATCGTGGCCTGGGGAATATGGGTCGCTCGGACGCGCTGGCCCATCACGCGCTCGCGGGATCAGAGATCGTGGGCCTCGTGAACCGCTCCCGCGTGGACCTGCCCGAAGCGCTTGCCGGTTACCCCCGGTTCTAGAGCTTCGAAGCGGGGATGGAGACCCGACCCGACCTTGTCGTGATCGCCACCTATTCCGACAGCCATGCCGATCATGCGATCCGCGCGATGCAGGCCGGCACCCATGTCTTCGTGGAAAAGCCGCGGGCCACCAATGTCGCCGATGCCGAACGGGCGTGGCCACGGCGCGCACCACGAGGCGCTGTGCAACGCCGAGCAGGCCCATATGCTGCGCGCCATCGCCGGGGATCTGGACCTTGCGCGCCACATGGAGGATGCGGTCAAGTCGCTGCGCATCGCGCCTTGCCGCCGATGAAAGCATCCGCAAGGGCCATGTCATCGCGCTTTGACCTTTGGGGATTTCGGGGACCGGTGGTAGAACTGCCCCAAAGTCGGAGATTCCGTCATGTCTGAAACCGGTCTCACCCTCCTCGTCGGCACGACCAAGGGCGCGTTCCTCCTCGATGGCGGAGACGGCCGCGCGGGCTGGACTGTCAGCGGCCCGTATTGCGGCGGCTGGACGATCAATCACATGGCGGGCGACCCCGAAACCGGCACGATCTGGGCTGCGGGCGGGGGCGACTTCTTCGGCGCGGGCGTCTGGCGGCGCGAGGCCGGCTCGGACTGGCAGCTGACCCGGCTGACCAGAGGCACCATGGACGAATGGGCCGCGAACGACGCCGATTTCGCGGCGATGATGGGCTGGACGGGCGATCCCCTGCCCCACGGCGATGACTTCTCCCAGATCTGGAGCCTGTGTCGCGACCGGGGCCGGCTATATGCCGGCACGAAACCCGCCTGCCTTCTGGTCAGCCATGATGACGGCGTCACATGGGACAAGGTCGAGGGGCTGACCGACCATCCTTCGGCCGAGAGCTGGCATGGCGGGGCGGCGGGGCTTGTCCTGCACACGATCGTGCCGCACCCGGATGACGCCGCGCGGATGTGGGTGGGCATCTCGGCGGCCGGCGTCTTTGCCACGGAGGATGGTGGCGCCACATGGGACAGGCGCAACCGGCTGTCCAATGCCGAGGCCTGCGAGGGGCATGACCACCCGGCCGCACCGCGCGACGGCGAAACGGGCCATTGCATCCACAACATGATGCGCGCACCGGGGCCGGGCGACGTGCTTTATCAGCAGAACCATCACGGCGTCTGGCGATCGGCCGATGGCGGGCGCAGCTGGGACGACATCACCGAGGGCCTGCCCTCGACCTTCGGGTTTCCGATCCGGGTCCACCCCCGCGACGCCGACACGCTCTGGACGCTGCCTCTGAATGGCGACATGGCGGGCCGGTTTCCGCCCGATGCCGCGGCCGCCGTCTGGCGGTCATGCGATGGCGGCGCCAGCTGGGAGGCGCGCCGCGAGGGCCTTCCGCAGAAGGGCTGTTTCTTCACCGTCCTGCGGCAGGCCATGGCGGGCGACAGCCGCGACCCGGCGGGCCTGTATTTCGGGACAAACAGCGGATCGGTTTTCGCCAGCCTCGACGAGGGCGACAGCTGGGACGAGATCGCCCGTCACCTGCCCACGATCCTCTCGGTCGAGGTGCTGGATCGGGTGTGAACTCCCGCGCGCGGGATCCGAAGGGGATGGCGGGATAAATCCCGCCCTACGCCACGCCCTCTCTCGGTCGGGGTTCACCTGACGCGGCCCCATGGCACGCGCCCTGTAGGGCGGGGTTCACCCCGCCGCCCCGGCCCGATCTTGCGGGACCTTGCAGTCGCCGCCGCTCTGGTGAAGGTTGCGGCCTGAGAGCGCCCCGCCCCGGGGGCCGATTTCTGAAGGCAAAGACACCGCGATGCCCCGCATCATGATCAACGGATTCGGCCGCATCGGCCGCACCGTTCTGAGACAGCTTCTCCGCGACCCCGCCCATGCCGATATCGAGATCGCCGCGATCAACGATATCGCGCCGCTGGACATGTGCGCCTATCTCTTTCGCTATGACAGCGTCTTCGGCCCCTGGCCCGGCGAGGTCGGGGCCGAAGACGGCCATCTGACCGTGTCGGGCCGCCGGATCCCGTTCTGGCAATGCGCCGATCTGTCGGGCCGCGACCTTGCAGGCGTCGATGTGGTCCTCGAATGCACCGGCACCGCCCATACCCGGCCCCGCGCCGAGGCGGGGATCGTGGCGGGCGCCCGGGCGGTTCTGGTCTCGGGCCCGTCAGAGGCCGCGGACCAGACCATCGTTCTGGGGGCGAATGACGCGGGCCTGGGTCCGGGGCGGATCATCTCGAACGCCTCCTGCACCACGAATGCGATCGGCCCCCTTCTGGCCGCGCTGGACGCGGCCCTGGGGATCGAGACCGCCCATGTGACCACGGTCCATTGCTATACCGGCAGCCAGCCCACCGTCGACGCGCCCGGCGCCAGCCATGAGCGCAGCCGTGCCGCCGCGGTGTCGATGGTGCCCACGACGACCAGCGCCGCGGGCCAGGTGACCAAGGTCCTGCCGCGGCTTGCGGGCCGGCTGAGCGTGGCCGCGATCCGGGTGCCCGTCATCAGCGTGTCGACCATCGACGCCACGATCCGGCTGTCGGATTGCCCCGATGGCGATTTCAACGCCGTCCTGCGCACCACCTTCGCCGGATCGCCGCTCGTGGGGATGATCGAAGACCCCTGCGTCTCCACCGATCTGCGCGGGCGCGCGGAATCGGTGATCCTTGCCTTGCCCGAGACCATGCGCGTCGGCGCGGACCAGGTGCGGATCATGGGATGGTATGACAATGAATGGGGGTTCTCGGCGCGGATGATCGACATGACCCGCCGGATCGCCGCGCGCCGGTGCTGAGCCCGGCGCGGGCAGCGTGCGTCAAGCCTCGTATTCGAGGTGCTGATCGGGCTCCTTGGCGCCGGTCATGTAGGCCACCGCGTCCGACATCGTATGTGTCTTGGGGTCGATCACGCACAGCCGTTTGCCCAGCCGGTGCACATGCACCCGGTCGCAGACCTCGAAGACATGAGGCATGTTGTGGCTGATCAGGATGATCGGGATGCCCCGGTTGCGGACATCCTTGATCAGTTCCAGCACCCGGCGGCTTTCCTTCACGCCCAGCGCGGCGGTGGGCTCGTCAAGGATGATCACCTTGGAGCCGAAGGCCGCGGCGCGGGCCACGGCCACGCCCTGCCGCTGCCCGCCCGACAGCGTCTCGACGGGCTGGTTGATGTTCTGGATCGTCATCAGCCCCAGATCGTTCAGCTTTTGCCGGGCGAACTCCTCCATCCGGGCCTTGTCGAGCTTGCGGAAAACCTTGCCCATGATCCCCGGCTGGCGCAATTCGCGCCCCATGAACAGGTTGTCGGTGATCGACAGGGCCGGGCTGACGGCAAGCGTCTGGTAGACGGTTTCGATCCCCGAATGGCGGGCATCGTTCGGAGAGCTGAAATTGACCTTCTTCCCCTCCAGCCAGACCTCGCCCGCGTCGGGGGTGACGGCCCCCGACAGCGCCTTGATCAGGGTGGACTTTCCGGCCCCGTTATCGCCGATCACGCCGAGTATCTCGCCGGGATACAGCTCGAAATCACATCGGTCGAGGGCCACGACCTTGCCATAGCGCTTGGTCAGTTGGACGGCCCTGAGAATGGGATCGGTCATGTCGTCACCTTTCTGATCCACTGGTCGATGGCCACGGCGACGATGATCAGCGTGCCGATCAACATGAAGGTCCATTGCGGATTGACCCCCGCCATGCCGAGGCCGAGCATGAAGACGCCCACGATCACCGCCCCGAAGAATGCGCCCCAGATCGAGCCGCGCCCCCCGAAAAGCGAGATGCCCCCGATCACGACCGCGGTGATCGATTCGATGTTGCCCTCGAGCCCGGTCGAGGCCGATGGCGAGACCGATGCGAACCGCCCGATCATCGACCAGCCGGCGATGGCGGCGATCAGGCCTGCAAGCATGTAGACCGACATCAGCGTCCGCTTGACGTTGACCCCGGCGAGTTCGGCCGCTTCCGGGTCGTCTCCCACTGCATAGACATGCCGGCCCCAGGCGGTGGAGCGCAGGACATAGGCCAGGACGATCGTCAGGCCGATCATCACCAGAACGCCATAGGTGATCTTGGTCTGCCAGATCAGATCCAGAAGGAACTGGTCGGTGTTGCTGGGGCGAATGCGTTCATAGGTGATGCCTTGCATCCTCTCGAACCAGTTGACGAACTGTTCGTTCGGCTTGAGGCCCAGCCATTGCAACATCGGCGCATCCTCGCGGATGTCGCGGGCGCGGATCGTCTCGTTCTTGGAGTAGATGTAATTGGCGGCCAGCACGATCTGCCAGACACCCAGCGTCGCGATGAAGGGCGGGATCCGCACGCGCGTCACGAGCCAGCCCGAGAGGGCACCGATGCCGGCCCCCACCGCAAGACCGCAGGCCACGGCCACGGCGGGCGGCAATCCGTATCGGAAGGTGAACTGCCCCATGATGACAGAGCAGAACACCGCGATGGCGCCCACCGACAGGTCGATCCCCGCCGTCAGGATGACAAGGGTCTGGGCCAGCGCGAGGATGCCAACGATCTGGATCTGCTGGAAAACCAGCGACATCTGCGGCAGGAAACGGGGGCCGAGCCACCCGGTAAAGATCATGATCGCACAGACGAGGACGATCAGCGGCACCAGAGAAGGTGTCTTGTGGAGCGCCCCCTGTATCCGCGTCACCACCGAGGTGTCGGTCGCGTCGAACGCGGCGACACTTTGTGATGCGTCCGTCAAACCGGATTCGTAATTGTCTGAATTGTCGGCCATATTCGCCTCCGCCACGTCGGTATTGCACCGGCATTGTGAACGAAGGGCGGATCAATGCCCGCCCCTCGCCTTGACCGTGGATGCGCCCCCTTTCAGGGGCGGTGCCGGATCAGCCCCAGCAGAGCTCGGTGCCCTCTTCGACCGAGATCGAGTCGACCCCGTCGACCGGCTCGTCGGTGACAAGAGCGACGCCCGTGTCGAAGAATTCCTTGCCGGGGGTGTTCTCGGGCAGCGTGCCGTCGGCAGCAAAGGCGGCGATCGCCTCGATGCCGAGAGAGGCCATCAACAGCGGATATTGCTGCGAGGTGGCCCCGATCACGCCATCGGCGACATCGGCGACACCCGGGCAGCCACCGTCAACCGACACGATCGTCACGTCATCCTGACGGCCCATAGCCACGAGGGCCTCATAGGCGCCGGCGGCGGCCGGTTCGTTGATCGTGTAGACGACGTTGATCTCGGGATCGGCGGCGAGGCAGGTTTCCATCGCTCTGCGACCGCCCTCTTCGTTGCCGGCGGTCACTTCGTTGCAGATGATCCGCTCATCGGTCTCGTCGCCCCACATGTTGGGGTCGACCACGTCGATGCCGAACCCGGTCAGGAAGCCCTGGTCGCGCAGCACGCCGACGGAGGGCTGGCTGATCGCGAGATCGAGCATGGCGATCTTGGCGTCGGCGGCCGCGTCACCAAGGGAGGCGGCGGCCCAGCGGCCGATCAGTTCACCGGCGAGGAAGTTGTCGGTGGCAAAGGTCGCATCGGCGGCGTCGATCGGTTCGAGCGGGGTGTCGAGCGCGATCACCAGAAGACCGGCATCGCGGGCCTGCTGGACCGGATCGACAATCGCGGCGGTGTCGGAGGCGGTGATCAGGATACCCGAGGCGCCGTTGGCGATGCAGGTCTCGATCGCCGCGACCTGGCTTTCGTGGTCGCCATCGATCGTGCCGGCATAGGAATTCAGGGTGATGCCAAGCTCTTCCGCCTTGGCCTCGGCGCCTTCGCGCATCTTGACGAAGAACGGGTTGGTGTCGGTCTTGGTGATCAGGCATGCGCTGACGCCATGGGCGTCGGCCATCGCGGTGCCGGACATAGCGGCAAAGGCCAGCGCGGAGCCGGCGAGTAGCTTTTTCATGATAGTCCTCCCTTGCCCTCTCGGGCGTTCGTTTCTTCCCCTCCGGGAATGTGACGACAATGTTTGATTCGAGATAGACCGTCAATAAATAAATCAACTTGATTTATTAAGGCCAAACAACTTACGGTCTCCGCGGGAGGACAAGATGCAGCTTCGCGGCGGCTTTTCGCGTGACACGCCAAGTGCGTCCGAAGGGGCGCGCCCGGTAGGCGTTCGCGACCATAACGAGCGTCTGGTCCTGTCGCTGATCCGTGACAGCGGGCCCATCGGCAGCGCCGAGATCGCCCGCGCGACGAACCTGTCGGCGCAGACATCGTCCGTCATTACGCGCGCGCTCGAATCCGAGGGACTCGTGATGCGGGGCGCGCCGGTCAAGGGCCGGGTCGGCAAGCCCACCACACCCCTGATCATCGCGCCCGACAGCGTCGTCTCCTACGGGTTGCGGATCGGGCGGCGCAGCGCCGATTTCATCCAGATCGACCTGTCGGGCGCGCGGCGTGGCCACCTGACACAGGTCTACCCCGTTCCCACCCCGGCCGTGATCCGGGATTTCGTCGCGCGCGGCCTGAGGGCCCTGCCCGCCCCCGATCCCGCAAGCCGGATCGCAGGGCTGGGCGTCGCCTCGCCCTACGAATTGTGGAACTGGCTCGAACTCGTCGGCGCCGAGAGGGCCCGGATGGAGGCGTGGCGGGATTTCGACTTTGGCCGTGACCTGGGCCTCGGGGACGACATCCCGGTTCTTGTCGGCAACGACATCAGCATGGCGGCCTTTGGCGAGTTGCATTTCGGCAAACGGCCCGAGCTGCGCGATTTCGGGTATTTCTACGTGGGTGCCTTCGTCGGCGGCGGCGTCGTGATAGACGGACGGCTGGTTCGGGGCACGAACGGCAATGCCGGGGCCTTCGGGTCGATCCCCGTTTCCGACCCGTCCAAACCCGGGCACCAGTTGATCGAACATGCCTCGATCCACACGCTCGAGAGTGACATTCGCGCCGACGGGGGCGACCCTTCCCGCCTCTGGACGGAACCGGAGGATTGGTCGGGCGTCGGGCCCGCGCTGGAATGCTGGCTCGACAAGACGGCCTTCGGCCTTGCGACCGCCATCGTCGCCGTGACGGCTGTCCTCGATCTGCCGCGGATGGTCGTGGACGGCAGCTTTCCCGCCGATATCCGCCACCGGCTGCGCGACAAGATCGAGTCGCAGATGTCGAGTATCGACACGCGCGGCGTCAGGACGCCGGAAATCGTGGAAGGCAGCCTTGGACGGATGGCCGGGGCCTATGGCTCGGCCCACGACCCGCTGCTTCTGCGCTACCTCAAGGATTGAGGGGCGTCAGATCCGTTCGGCCACAAGCGCGATGGCCTGCTGATAGACGGTCGCCGCGTTCCAGTCGTTGAGGACCCGGAAATTCGCCGTCCCCTCGTTGAACGGCTGGCCCGGCTGCCACCCCTTCTGGCGCAGGAAATTCGCGGTCGAGGCAAGCGAATCGGGCAGGCTGTAAAGATCGACCCGGCCATCGCCGTTGGCGTCCACCCCGTAGCGGAGCGCGTTGCCCGGCAGGAACTGTGTGTGGCCCAGCTCGCCATGGGCCGCACCGTTCTGGCCCGGCGACAACATCCCGCGATCGACCATCTGCAGGGCGGCAAGCGCGTGCGGCGTGAAGAAATCCGACCGGCGGCAATCATAGGCGACCGTCAGGATCGAACTGACGACATTCTCGTTGCCCATGAAGTTGCCGAACCCCGTCTCCATACCGTGGATCGCCACGAGGATGCCCGCCGGCACGCCATAGGCGTTTTCAAGCGACTGGTAGAAGGCCGGGTTGCCGTTGATCCGGTTGCGGACCTGCGCCGCAAACCCGTCAAGGGAGCCGAGCCTGATCCGGATGAATTCGTCCAGGGAATAGCGCACGCCGGTCTGGTTGCGGTCGGCCGCGATGGTGCGCGTGGCATAGGTGGCCCCGGCCAGAGCCTGAAGCCCCGCCTGCCCAACGCCGGCGGCCGCGGCTTCGGCGGCGAATTCCTGTTTCCAGCGGTTGAACCCGCTTGCATCGTTTCCGCAGGTCGCCGCCTGCGCCGTTCCGGTCACAATCAGCAATGCCACCGTCGAGGCGGCAATACGTCGAAATCCCTTGAACATTATGGTTCCTCACCCAAAAATATGGATGCGAAGCTAGCACGCGTCCGACCGCCGCTCCATACACAAGACGGTCAGGATTTGCGCCATTGAAACGGTCTTTCTCCTGCGGTCACGGCCGCGAGAATGATCGCGACCCGCTTGTCCCGCGTCGCCGCGCGCCTTGCATTCAACAGCTGCTCAAGAGCGCCGCGCCGCACGGAGCGGGGATAGGCCTCCCATTTCCGCCGCCCACCATCGACCCCCGCGAGCGCAGCGGCAAGATCGGGCGGCACGACGAGATTCTCCACATCGTCGAGCGCCGACCAGCTTCCGTCCGCCACGGCGCGTTCCACTGCGGCACGCCCTGCGGAATGCATCCGGCCCTCGGCCTCGAGGCGGGCGATCTTGTTCTTGTTGACGCGGCTCCAGTTGCTGCCGGGCTTGCGCGGCGCGAGATAGAGCATCGTCCGATCGACGTCCTTCGCGCGAGGCAGGCTGTCGATCCAACCGAAACACAGCGCCTCATCGACCACATCGGACAATGCCACATACCGGTCGGGGACACTTTTCTTCCAGGTCACGGCCCAGATACCAGCAGATAGGGAATGATGCGCCGCCAACCAATCGCGCAGGTCGCCTGACCGCGCAATCTCGATCTCGGGTGTGCTATCCAGCCGTCCGGTCACAGGCAGTCTCCAACGCGGATGTCGGAAGAATAGCCCGCGGCGGCGAAAAGCCTAGCCGTCGCGGTGACGGATGATCCGGGCGAACTTGTCGAAGATTTCGGCGTTCGCGGCGATCATGTCGCCATCGGTCAGCGGGTCATGCCCGTCGCGGATCGGACCGATCAGGCCGCCCGCCTCGCGCACGATGACCATACCCGCGGCGATGTCCCAGGGGAACAACTCGCGCTCCCAATACCCCTCGTAGCGGCCGGCCGCGACATAGGCCAGATCCAGCGCCGCGGCGCCGAACCGGCGCACGCCCGCGCATTCGGGCATGAGGCGGGCGAGGTCCTGCAAGGTGGCCGGCAGGGACCGCTTGCCGGCAAAGGGCACGCCCGTGGCGAAGATGGATTCGTTCATACGCGTCCGGCCGGAGACGCGCAGGCGGCTTTCGTTCAGCCAGGCACCCTCGCCCTTTTCGGCAAAGAACGTCTCGGCCTTGACCGGATCGTGAACCACGCCCGCGACGATCTGGCCCTTGTGTTCCAGGGCGATCGACACCGCCCAGTGCGGCAGCCCGTGCAGGAAGTTGGTCGTCCCGTCCAGCGGATCGACGATCCAGCGCCGGGTCGGGTCGGCGCCTTCGATTTCCTTGCTCTCCTCGCCGAGAAAGCCATAGGTGGGCCGCGCTTCCAGAAGGGCGTCGCGGATCATCTCTTCGGCCTGCCGGTCAGCGCGGCTGACGAAATCGGCCGGACCCTTGGCGGAGACCTGAAGGTTCTCGACCTCGCCGAAATCCTTCAAGAGCGCGCGCCCCGCCTTGCGGGCCGTCCGGATCATGACATTGAGGTTCGCGCTGCCGACCATTGGTCCGCCTTTCGTCCATTGGGTTCTGAGTGGCGGCGTATAGGCCCTCGCCTGCGCCCCGGCAAGGGGCGGCTACCGCCCCTGTTGCAGCTTGACCGCCTCTTGGCGGGCCAGCCGGACCAGATGCGCCATGAAGGGGCGCTGCGTATCCTCGGCGCGCGTGGCGGCATAGAGCCGTCGCACGATCCGCTCTCCGTCCTTGACAAGGGGGCGGGCCACGTAGTCCGACTTGTAGCGTTCCTGCCGGACGACCCAGTCGGGCAGGACCGCGACACCGCGGTTCGAGGCGACCAGAAGCAGGATCACCGCGGTCAGTTCGACCTTGCGCACCGCATCGGGCTCCACCTTGGCGGGCGTCAGCAATTGCGAGAAGATATCCAGCCGCGACCGCTCCACCGGATAGGTGATGAGGGTCTGGCCACGGAAATCCTCGGCCTCGATTTCCTGCTTCTGCGCCAGAGGATGCTGGCTCGAGGCGACAAAGACCGGCTCATAATCGAAGAGCGGGGTGAAATCCGTCTCGGGCAGGTCTTCGGGATCGGAGGAGATGACAAGGTCCACATCCTCGCGCCTGAGCGCGGGCAGCGCCTCGAAGGCAAGGCCGGGGCGGATGTCGACATCGACATCGGGCCAGGCCTGCCGGAACCGTTCGAGCACCGGGAACAGCCATTCGAAACAGGCATGGCATTCGATCGCGATATGCAACCGGCCCGACCGTCCGCTGACGAGACCCGAGAACTCGGCCTCCAGATCGGCGACCTGCGGCAGGATCTTTTCGGCCGCTTCCAAGAGCTTGCGCCCCGCCGATGACAGTTTCAGCGGCTTGGACCGGCGCACGAACAGCTCCACGCCCGCCTGTTCCTCGATCCCCTTGATCTGGTGGCTGAGCGCGCTTTGCGTGATGTTGAGCTGTTCGGCGGCGCGGGCCAGTCCGCCGGTATCATGAATGGCCTTGATCGTCCGCAGGTGGCGGAATTCGATATGCATGGGCATGGTGGATGTGAGCCAACTTCATGTTTGTTGTGAAAGTTATGAATTTGTCTCAGATAGCGCGCCATGAGACAAGTGCATGTCCAGAACAGAGAGCATTCCCATGTCCGCACCCTCCGTCAGCTTCGAATTCTTCCCGCCGAAATCGCTCGAAGGGTCGTTCCGCCTTTGGGATTGCGTGCAGACGCTGGCACCGCTGGCCCCCGAATTCGTGTCCGTGACCTACGGCGCGGGCGGCACGACACGCACGCTGACCCACGAGGCTGTGGCCACGATCCACAAGACCTCGGGCCTGCGGGTCGCGGCACACCTGACCTGCGTCGATGCCACGAAGGCCGAAACGATGGAAATCGCCGAAGGCTATGCCGAGGCTGGCGTCAGCGAGATCGTGGCCCTGCGCGGTGACCCGCCAAAGGGCACGGGCAAGTTTCGCCCGGCCCCCGACGGGTTTTCCGGCTCGGTCGAACTGATCGAAGCCCTGTCGGCGATGAACAGGTTCCGCATCCGCGTCGGCGCCTATCCTGAAAAGCACCCCGATGCGGCCGACACCCAGGCCGATATCGACCATCTCAAGCGCAAGATCGACGCGGGCGCGCATTCGGCGATCACGCAGTTCTTCTTCGAGCCCGAAACCTTCTTCCGGTTCCGCGATGCCTGCGTGAAAGCCGGGATCGACGCGCCGATCATCCCCGGTATCCTGCCGATCGAGAACTGGGCCGGGGCCAAGCGGTTCGCGCAGTCCTGCGGCACGTCGATCCCGACGGTGATCAACGATGCCTTCGAGAACGCCACCCGCGACGGCACGACCGAGCTTCTGGCCACGGCGGTCGCGACCGAATTGTGCGACGCACTTCTGCAAGGCGGGGTCGAGCATCTGCATTTCTACACGCTCAACCGCCCCGAACTGACCCGCGATGTCTGCCACGCGCTGGGCGTGACGCCCAAGGCCACCCTTCAGGAAGTCGCCTGATCGGCGGCACCGGTCTCGGGGGCGGCATCCGTCCGGGTGCCTGATACCGGAAGGGTCAGGCCGGGCACCTCGCTGTCGACGGTGGGATGAAGCCGTTCCGACGGATCGCTTCCGATCACGCGCCGGCGCCTGAGCACGAATAACTTGCCCCATCCCCGCCATGTCCCGATCGAGGGCGCGGCGGGGTCGCAGGGAAAGCGGTCCGCCCACCCCTGCGGCAGCGGCACGCCGCATATCTCAAGCCGCTCCAGCATCCAGACGAGGGGGATATTGGCCAGAGGCCGCGCATGGAGCGCATCGTTGATCTGGCCGCCCACATCGCCATGGGTCCCCTTGAACCAGACCTGCTCCATCCGGCCGGGCCAGTCCGGGTCGCTGCGCCACAGGACCGGGGCAAAGACCTCGCGCGTCTCGTTCAGGGCAAGCGCGTGAAACCCGTTGCGGACATGGGGGCCAAGCGTGTGGTCGTGAAAACTGTGGCGCATCTCGGCCCATTGCCAGACCACCGGCAGGCGCAGGCCCAGCGCCTTGACCGTGTCCCAGATGCAGACGGCCTCGATCTCGACCCCCGGATGGCAATACATGTCGCGGAACGCGGCCGCCGCCACGCTTTCGCCGCCCGCGCGGTAATGGCGATAGGCCTGCCGGATGTTTCGGACATTGGCGTCGTTGTGGCGCACCAGCCCGACCCGGCCGATCACGCCGGCCAGCGACCGCACCGCATAGGCGCCGCGGGAATAGCCCACGAGGATGATCCTGTCCCCTTTGCGCCAGCGCGAGGCCAGCACGCCATAGGCGCGTTCGATCTGCCGGTTGATGCCCCGGCCCATCATCACATCGGGTGTCGAGGCCCAGTCGGGCCATTGTATCCCCGCCTCGTAATAGACGGTCAGATTCGCGGTTCGTCCGATCTCGCGCAACAGCTTGAACGTCTTGCCGGCATTCGTCTCGCGCCCCCGCAAGAGCGAGGACATGGTGCCGTCGAGGATGATGACATGGGTCGCAGGCCCCCGGTGGCGCAGCCGGGCATCCTTGCGCCGCGGGCTTCGCCTCAGAAGGCGGAGGATCCAGTCACGAAGCTTCACGCATCCTCTCTTGCAGCATCGCCCAGACACGATGCGGTGTGAACGGCATTTCCAGTTCGGTGATCCCGAATTCCCAGACCGCATCCTGAACGGCATTGACCACCGCGGCCAGTGCGCCGACGGTGCCGGCCTCCCCGCAGCCCTTCATCCCCATCGGGTTGTAGATTGAGGGCGTGGGTTCGGACGTGAACGAGATCATGGGCATATCGTCGGCCCGCGGCATCGCATAGTCCATGAACGTTGCCGTGAGCAATTGCCCGTCCTCGTCAAACACGGCGCGTTCGGTCAGCACCTGGCCCAGACCCTGCGCCACGCCGCCATGGACCTGTCCCTCGGCCAGCATCGGATTGATGAGGTTGCCGAAATCGTCGACGACGGTGTAGCGGACAACCCGCGTCACGCCGGTTTCGGGGTCGATCTCGACCTCGGCCACATGGGCGCCGTTGGGGAAGGACCGATCGGCCAGCTCGATCGTGCGGGTGTGGCGCAACAGGTCGGTCCGGCCATCGGCGCGGGCCATGTCGACCACCTCCAGCATGGTCGGGGTCAGGTTCGATCCGGGGATACGGAAAGTTTCGTCATCGAACCCGATCTCCCCGGGGCTGACGCCCTCCTTTTCGGCGAGAAAGGCGCTGAATGCCTCGACCATCGTCTCGACCGTGCCGAGCGTCGCGGTATTCTGCACCGTGACCGAGCGTGACCCGCCGGTGCCGCCGCCCTTGGCGATCAGGTCGGTATCGCCCTGAACAAGCCGGATACGGTCGGCCGGAATGCCGGTGTGATCGGCCAGGAACCGGGTAAAGACCGTCTCGTGGCCCTGCCCGTTCGATTGCGTGCCCACATGGATCTCGACCGTGCCGTCATCGGCAAAGACGACGGTTGTCGTCTCCTGCTTGTCGCCCAGAATGGATTCGATGTAATAGCTCAGCCCCATGCCGCGCAGCTTGCCCGCACCTTGAGACGCGGCGCGGCGCGCGGCGAAGCCCGCCTTGTCGGCCTCGACCTCGGCGCGGGTCAGGACCTTGTCGAATTCGCCCACGTCGTAGGTCATGCCCGTGACGGAGGTATAGGGAAACTGGTCTGGCCGGATGAAGTTGATCCGCCGCAGATCCCACGGGTCGACGCCGAGCTTGCGCGCGGCGAAATCCATCGTGCGTTCCAGAACGAAGATCGCCTCGGGCCGGCCGGCGCCGCGATAGGCGTCGACCGGTGCGGTATTGGTATAGACGCCCACGCATTCCATCCATGCGGTGCGGATATCATAGGTGCCCGGCATCACCTTGGAGAACAGTTCGGTCTGGATGTTCTGGGCATAGCCCGAATTGTAGGCGCCCATATTGGCGATGGAATCGAGTTTGTAGGCCACGATCCGGTTGTCTGCGTCGAACCCGATCGTGGCGGTGGTCACCAGATCGCGCCCGCCATTGTCGCTGAGCATCGCCTCGGTGCGTTCGGACATCCAGTGAATGGGCTTGCCGAGGACGCGCGCCGATTGCGCCACAAGGAAGAGTTCGGGATAGGTGAACCCCTTCATCCCGAAGCCGCCGCCCACATCGGGGGTGGTGACGTGAACATCGGCCTTGTCGAGGCCGAAATGCTTGGCCAGATCGTCGCGCGGGCCCCAGACGCCCTGCCCGTTCACCGCCACATGCAGCCGGCCGTCGCCGGTATGGGCGGTCACGCCGCGCGGCTCCATCGAATTGACGATGATGCGCTGATCGGGCACCTCGACCGTCACCACGTTGGCGGCCGTTGCCAGAGCGGCCTCGGTCGCGTCCTTGTCGCCCAGACCGTAATGGAAGGCCTTGTTGCCGGGCACGCCCTCGTGCAGTTCGGCACCGCCCGTCTCGAGCCGGACATGGGCGGGTTCGTCCTCGATCTCGATCTCGACGAGTTCGGCGGCGTCCTTGGCCTGAAGCAGCGTATCGGCCACGATGAAGGCCAGCGCCTCGCCCACGTAACGCACCTTGCCGCGCGCAAGGATCGGACGTTCGGGCCGGGCCCCCTTGGTGCCGTCGATATTCGTCACCCGCGCGCCGGACATGTCGATCCGCACCCCCGCCTCGATCAGCCTCTCGGCAGTCAGGACAAGATGGACACCTTCGGCCCGTTCGGCGGCAGCGACGTCAATCGACAGGATCCGCCCATGCGCCACGGAGGACCGCACCACATATCCCGAAAGCGTGCCTTCGGGGATCTGGTCCGCGATATAGCGGCCCTTTCCGGTCAGGAACCTGACATCCTCGACACGCTTGACGGGCTGGCTGCGACCGAACTTCTCCATGACGTATCCTCACGCTCCCTCGGAATAGACGGGGCAGACCCTAACGGCCCTGACGCCACTGTCCAGCATCCGCGCGCCAAAAGGGGCATCCCCCTTTCACTTCGATCGCCGCCGCGCTAGATGCAAGGCGCCCGAATGCAACAGGAGCCAGCCCCATGCCGATGGAAAAGACGTTTCAGCCCCAGGAGTCTGAGGCCCGGATCTATCGCGACTGGGTCGAGGCCGGAGCCTTTCGCGCCGGCGCCAATGCCTCCCGCGAGGAGACCTTTACCGTGATGATCCCGCCGCCCAATGTCACGGGCGCGCTGCATGTGGGCCATGCCTTCAACAACACGCTTCAGGACATCCTTGTCCGCTGGCACCGGATGCGCGGCTTTGACACGCTGTGGCAGCCCGGACAGGACCATGCGGGCATCGCGACCCAGCTTCAGGTCGAAAAGAAGCTGATGGCCGAAGAGGGCAAGCGCCGGACCGACCTGACGCGCGAGGAATTTCTCGAAAAGGTCTGGGAATGGAAAGGCGAATTCGGCGGCACCATCGTCGAACAGCTCAAGCGGTTGGGCTGTTCCTGCGACTGGGACCGAAACGCGTTCACCATGGCCGGCGCCCCGGGCGACCGGCGCACGGGCCACGAGAACAGCGCCAATTTCCACGATGCGGTCATCAAGGTCTTTGTCGACATGTATGGCAAGGGCCTGATCTATCGTGGCAAACGGCTGGTCAATTGGGACCCGCATTTCGAAACCGCGATCTCGGATCTCGAGGTGGAGAACGTGGAAGTCGCCGGGCACATGTGGCATTTCAAGTACCCCTTGGCCGATGGCGCGACCTATGAGTATTTGGAGAAAGATGAAAAGGGCAATGTGACCTTCCGCGAGGTGCGGGACTACATCTCCATCGCCACCACCCGGCCCGAGACGATGCTCGGCGACGGAGCGGTTGCCGTGAACCCCAGGGACGAACGCTACGCCCCCATCGTCGGCATGATGTGCGAGATCCCGGTTGGCCCGAAAGAGCATCGCCGCCTGATCCCGATCATCCATGACGACTACCCCGACCCCGAATTCGGCTCGGGCGCGGTAAAGATCACGGGCGCGCATGATTTCAACGATTACGCCGTGGCGCGGCGCGGGAACATCCCGTGCTACCGGCTGATGGACACACGCGGTCAGATGCGCGACGACGGCGCGCCCTACGCCGAAGAGGCCGCCCGCGCGCAGGATTTTGCCAAGGGCGCGACCTTCAGCGAAGGGGAAATCGACGCGATCAACCTTGTGCCGGATGAATATCGCGGGCTCGACCGGTTCGAGGCGCGGGCGCGCGTCGTGGCCGATATCGACGCCGAGGGCCTGATGATCACGGTCGAGGACAAGCCGATCATGCAGCCCTTCGGTGACCGGTCCAAGGTGGTGATCGAACCGATGCTGACCGATCAGTGGTTCGTCGACACCGCCAAGATCGTGGGCCCCGCGCTGGACGCGGTGCGCAACGGCGACGTGACGATCATGCCCGAAAGCGGCGAAAAGACCTATTTCCACTGGCTCGAGAATATCGAGCCGTGGTGCATCTCGCGCCAGCTGTGGTGGGGGCATCAGATCCCCGTCTGGTACGGGTTAGACCTGTCGGCCCCCGACTTCGTCGATGACGAGGGCGATGGCGATCTCGACATGGTCGAGATGGGGCGGCTTCTGACCGAGGGGATGGTTAATCTGGGTCTGGTCAAGCATTGCGCCGCCGATGTGGACGCCGTGACGCAGGCCTTCCGCAAGGAACTCGAGGACACGCCCGTCCCGATCTCGGCCGCGCGCATCGTCGAAGTGGCCGACCGGACCGAGGCGCTGCATGTCATGGCCGGATCGCTGGCCGATTACACGACAAGCGGCGATCCCACGCATCTGGTCTATCCGATCTGGCGCGATGCCGATGTTCTCGACACCTGGTTTTCGTCGGGGCTCTGGCCCATCGGGACGCTGGGCTGGCCCGAGGAAACGGAAGAACTCAACAAGTATCACCCGACCGACGTTCTGGTCACAGGCTTTGACATCCTGTTCTTCTGGGTGGCGCGGATGATGATGATGCAGATCGCCGTGCGCGGCGAGGTGCCGTTCCATACCGTCTACCTCCATCAGCTTGTCCGCGACGAGAAGGGCAAGAAGATGTCGAAGACCACCGGCAACGTCATCGACCCTCTGGAGATCGTCGACGAATTCGGCGCCGATGCCCTGCGATTCACCAATGCGCAGATGGCGGCCCTGGGCGGTGTGCTGAAACTGTCGAAGGACAAGATCACCGGATATCGCAATTTCGGCACAAAGCTTTGGAATGCCTGCCGCTTTGCCGAGATGAACGGCGTTTTCGAGGCACAGCGCCTGACGATCGAAAGCGCCGCAGACGTGACAGCCACCCGCACCGTCAACCGCTGGATCATCGGAGAAACGGCCCGCGTCCGCGAAGAGGTGGACACCGCCCTTGCGGCCTACCGGTTCAACGATGCGGCCAATGCGCTTTATGCCTTTGTCTGGGGCAAGGTCTGCGACTGGTATGTGGAGTTGTCCAAGCCGCTCTTGCTGGACGGAACCGAAGTCGAGCAGATCGAAACACGCGAAGTGATGGGCTGGGTCCTCGATCAATGTCTGATCCTGCTGCACCCGATCATGCCCTTCATCACCGAGGAGCTGTGGTCGCTGTCGCATAAGCGCGACGGCATGCTCGTCCATGCGCCGTGGCCCGGCTATACCGCGACGGACCTCGCCGACGGCGCCTCGGATGCCGAAATGGGCTGGACCATCGCGCTGATCGAGGGGATCCGGTCGGCCCGGGCGCAGATGAACGTGCCTGCGGGACTTCAGATCCCGGTGCTCAAGCTGGAGACGAATGCCGCGGCCGACATGGCGCTGGAGAACAACGACAGCCTGATCCGCAAGCTGGCGCGCATCGCCAGCATCGAGACGGCGGACGCCGCGCCGAAAGGTGCGATCACCGTCCCTGTGGCGGGCGCGACCTTCTGCCTGCCTCTGGCCGACATCATCGACGTCGATGCCGAAAAGGCCCGCCTGACCAGGGCGATCGACAAGCTGACGAAGGAAATCGGCGGATTGGAAGGGCGGCTGAACAACCCCAAATTCGTGGCCTCCGCCCCCGACGAGGTGGTGGACGAGGCGCGCGACAACCTTGCCGCCCGCAAGGAAGAAGAGGCCAAGCTGCGCGACGCGTTGTCCCGGCTGGCCGAGATCGGCTGACGGTCGGTCAGAAGCTGTAGCTGACCGACAATTCGGCCGAAATGACCGGCGCACCTTCGTGGAAGGTCATGATCGGATGGGCAAACAGGGCGAGGTCGGCGGACAATCCGCCGCCCTTCCATCCCAGGCCGAGGGTGGGGGCAAAGGGAAAGGGCATCTCGATCTCGTCGCCCGCGCCATTGCGGAACTCGAACGGGACCACCATCCCGAACCGCGAGGCCCAGCTTTCGGCAAAGTGCCATTCGGCCCCAAGATGCGCGGTGCGCACATCGAGCGGCTCTTTCCCGTATTCGCCGGAATAAAGCTGGTATCCCGCAGCCAGCAGCAGCGTGTCGCTGGCCTGCCACGCGGCCTCGAGGTTGAGCCGCATGGGCACCTTGGCCTCGAACGTCTTCTCGGTAGTGCCTGACTCGTCGGTGGCGACCCCGTCGACCCTGAGCGTGGTGTCGATATCGGTCACCGTCGCGGCAAGCGTCAGGCGGTCGGTCAGCCGGTAATCGAGGCCCGCCCCGAAACTCAACGCGCGGGCATGGACCGTGGCCTCCTCCACCCCGTCGGAGCCTGCATGCACGCCGCAGCTGTTCGTGCGGCAATCGATCCAGTCGACATTGATGCCGAAACTCAGCCGGTCATGGGCCATCGGGCGAAACCCGGCGGCGAACTTGTAGACCAGCGTCTTGGAATCGATGTCTCCGTCATAGGTGCCGGAAATGCCGGGCAGAAGGATGCGCAGGAAGATGCTTTCGGGGTCATCTTCGCCGAACGCCCCGCTGGAGCGCGCATGGACCCGCGGATACCGGCCCGCGGCCAGTGTGACATGCCAGCCGAAGTTCTCGGCAAACGTCAGGGGCAGCGCAAATCCCGCAAAGCTGAAGGCGCGCAGTTCGGCATCGAGCTGGCGGCCGAAGGTCAGGACCGGGCGGTCGATCAGGGCCAGCCGCGCGGGATTGTAGTAGATCGCATGGGGGTCATCGGCAGTGGCCGTGCCGGTCCCGCCCATGGCAAGGTGACGGGCGCCCAGCCCGATCACCGTGTCGGAGCCTTCGGCCACGAATGTCCTGTCCTGTGCGGCCAGCGGCCCGCAGAGGATCACACCGCACAAAAGTGTCGCCGGCAGGGCGCTGCCCCGCCGCACAGACCGGATAACGCCCAGCAAGCCGTTCCCTCCTTCGTCCCGGGCATTTGTGCCGCGCGCGGGCCGCAGGGGGCAAGCCCGCGACACGCGCCCCGCGCCCCATGCTTGCCGTTTGGCCACAGAAAGGAGAGACTCACCCCATGAAGACCGATCCCCGACTGACCCCGCTTGTCCGATCCCTGCCCGCCACGGTGCCCTTTGTCGGGCCCGAGGCGCATGAACGTGCCCGCGGCGCGCCCTTCCGCGCGCGGCTTGGCGCGAATGAAAGCCTGTTCGGCCCCTCGCCCAAGGCCATCGCCGCGATCGAGGCCGCCGCCCCCGAGGCCTGGAAATACGGCGACAGCGAATCCCATGACCTGCGCGCGGCGCTGGCGCGCCACCATGGATGCGCGCCCGGAAACATCCTCGTGGGCGAAGGGATCGACGGGCTTCTTGGTCTGGCGGTGCGGCTGTTCATCGGGCCGGGTGACGTGGCGGTGACCTCCGCCGGGGCCTATCCGACCTTCAACTATCACGTGACCGGCTTTGGCGGCCGGATCGAGGCGGTGCCCTATACCGCCGATCACGAGGATCCGGACCACTTGCTGGCCCGCGCGCGGGAAACGGGGGCAAAGCTTGTCTACCTGACCAATCCCGACAACCCGATGGGCACTTGGCATGACGCGGCCACGATCCGCGACGCGGTGCTTGCGGTGCCCGACGGCGCGCTTTTGCTGCTGGACGAGGCCTATATCGAACTGGCCCCCGACAGCGCCTGCCCCGCCCTGCCCGTCGACGACCCCAGGGTCTTGCGGTTCCGCACCTTTTCCAAGGCCCATGGCCTTGCGGGCGCGCGGGTCGGCTATGTCATCGGCGAGGCCGGGCTGATCGCGGCCTTTGACCGTGTGCGCAACCATTTCGGCATGTCGCGGATCAGTCAGGCCGCGGCCCTGGCCGCCTTGCAGGACCGGGACTGGCTGGCGCACATCCGCCATGAGGTGGCGAGGGCCCGCGACCGGATCGCGGCAATTGCCACGGATAACGGCCTCGCGCCCATCCCGTCGGGCACCAACTTCGTGGCGATCGACTGCGGCGCGGACGGGGCCTTCGCGCGCCGGGTCCTCGATGGTCTGATGGCGCGTGGCATCTTCGTGCGGATGCCCTTCGTGGCGCCGCAGGACCGCTGCATCCGGATCAGTGCGGGCAGGCCCGCCGATCTGGACGCCCTCGCCGAGGAATTGCCGGGCGCGCTGGCCGACGCGCGAAAAGTTTGATCGACGCGCCGGAAATCCGGCCTAAGATGGTCAAAAGGAGACAAGCCGGATCATCCGATGACAACGAGGCCCCCGCCGAAACCCGTCGAGAACTATACCGACGCCTTCCTGGTCAGTTTCGGTGTGGTCCTGTTCATGGTCTTTTGCGTGATCTCGTTTGTCGTCGGCTTCCTGTGGGCGATGATCACGGGCTATGCGATTGACCGTGTCATCCGCCTGATCGAAAGCCGGATCGCCGATTAGGCCCCGACGACCCGGGCCATGTGGCGCGTCGCGGCCTCCACGGCATTGGCGCCATGGTCGATCTTCAGCGCCTTGAGCCCGGCATCAATCACCCCGATCACGCCCATCATCATGTGCGCGTTGACATGCCCCATATGCCCCACGCGAAAGAAGGCGCTTGCAGGTTCGCGGCCGACGCCGATCCCGAGGGTCAGACCGGCCCGGGTTTCGCACCAGTCGCGCAGACGGTCGGCCTGCCCCTCCTCCATCGCCAAGGAGGTGATGGCATGGGACCGTTTCGACCGGTCGGCGATGTTCAGCTCCAGCGGACCGCCCGAGGCCCAGATTTCCGCGGCCTCCCACAGGCATTGGGCCAGCGCCTCGTGACGGGCCCAGACCGCCTCCATCCCTTCGGCCAGAAGCATGTCGAGAGCGGCGCGCAACCCGTAAAGGTGATGGGTCGGAGCCGTGCCGTCGAAATACTGGTAATAGATTTCGGGCGCGGCCCGGGGGCGCCAATCCCAGTATCCGGTGGCCAGATCCGCCTGCGCGCGCGCCGCATCGGCCCGCGCGTTGAAGAAGACGAAACCCAGGCCCGGCGGCGTCATCAGCCCCTTCTGGCTGGCCGCGACCATCACGTCGGCGCCCCAGCCATCCATCTCGAACCGGTCGCAGGCCAGCGAGGCGATGCAATCGACCATCATCAGCGCCGGATGACCCGTGGCATCGAGCACGGCCCTGACGCCGGCCACATCGTTGCGCACACCGGTCGAGGTATCGACATGGGTGACAAGAACCGCCTTGATCGTGCGGGACGTGTCGGCGCGCAGCGCCTCTTCCACGCGGGCCATGTCGATATCCGACCGCTGGCCGAAATCGATCACCTCGATCGTGACACCAAGACCTTCGGCCATGATCGCCCAGCCATGGCCGAACCGGCCCGTGGCCAGCACCAGAACCCGGTCCCCGCGCGACAGCACATTGGACAGCGCGGCTTCCCACGCCGCATGACCGTTGCCGATATAGATCGCCACATCGCCCTCGGTCCGGGCCACCGCCCTGAGATCGGGGATCAGGCTATGGGTCAGGTCATGGAGTTCGCCGGTATAGATGTTGGGCGCCGGCCGGTGCATGGCCTGCAGAACGGCGTCGGGCATGACCGAGGGCCCCGGAATGGCGAGATAGGGGCGACCATTGGCAAGCATCGGCATCTCCAGAAGCGGCGCGAAAAGACGGGCGGACGTTAGCCTCTGCACCGGCCGCGTCAATCGCGACCTCACGGCTTTCTTGCAAGCCGGGGGGATTTGCGACTAGACCCTCGCCAAGATGGACAGTCCCGACACCCAGATCGCCGAATTCACGCTGCAGGAACGGATGCGTTACCTGTTCGGGGATCACGCGATCCTCCGCTATGGCTGGCACAATTTTCACCAGATCGCGCCGGGCGTCTTCCGGTCGAACCAGCCGACGCATGGACGGTTGGCCGCCTATCGCGCCATGGGCATCGAGAACGTGATCACCCTTCGGGGCACGGGCGACGCGATCCACCACCGGATGGAGCGGGCGTCCTGCGCGGCGCTGGGTCTCACGATGCACAGCATCGGGGCCAATGCCCGCAAACCCGTCCGGCAGCAGGAGCTGATCAGGCTTCTCGACCTGTTCCGGACAATGCCGCGCCCGTTCCTGATGCATTGCAAGTCGGGAGCCGACAGGGCGGGCCTTGCCTCGGCGCTGTATCTGCTGGACCAGGAGGGCGCCCCGATCCACGAGGCGCGCAGGATGCTGTCCTTTCGGTATCTGCACATCCAGCGCAGCGCGACGGGCATCCTCGATCACATCCTCGACCGGTTCGAGGCCCGTCAGGCCGACGGGGCCATCGGCATCCGCGACTGGATCGAGACGGAATATTCCACCGACGACATCGCCCGCAGCTGGGCCGCGGGCCGCCGCGGATGACGCGAAAGGCTCCGGCGCCGCGCCTCGGGCGTTGGCTCTGGCGCGGCTACCTTGCGCGGCACTGGCGGATGTTGTCGCTGGCGCTTCTTTTCATGGCGATCGAGGGCGCATCGCTCGGCGTCTTCGCCTCGATGATGGAGCCGATGTTCGACCGCGTCTTCGTGGCGGGCGCCACCGATGCGCTCTGGACGGTCGGTCTTGTCGTGATGGGCGTCTTTCTTTTGCGCGCGCTTACCTCGATGGGGCAACGGATCCTTCTGGCGCGCGTGGCAGAGGTCTCGTCCGCCGATCTGCGCGCCGACATGTTGCGCCACCTGATGCGGCTCGACGGCGCGTTTCACCAGGGCAACCCGCCGGGCGCGCTGATCGAACGGGTGCAAGGTGATGTGGCCGCACTTGGCAAGGTCTGGTCCAACATCCTCACGGGGCTGGGCCGCGACGCGATCTCGGTCATTGCGCTGTTCACCGTGGCCCTGACCGTGGATTGGCGCTGGACACTGGTGGCGCTGATCGGCGTGCCGGTCCTGATTTCGCCCGCGCTGGCCGTGCAGCGCCTTGTCCGCGCCCGCGCCCGCCAGAGCCGCGAGATCGCGGGGCGCATGTCGACAAGGCTCGACGAGGTGTTTCACGGCATCGCCGCGGTCAAGCTCAACCGGCTCGAACACCACCAGGAAGAGAGGTTCGACCACCTCGCTCAGGATCGGATCACGGCCGAGACCCGCGCCGCCGCGGGCCAGGCCGGCATCCCCGCGCTGATCGACATCATGACCGGGATCGGGTTTCTGGGGGTGCTGATCTATGGCGGCACCCAGATCATCGAGGGCGAAAAGACGCTGGGCGAATTCATGGCGTTCTTCACCGCGATCAGCCTCGCTTTCGAACCGCTGCGCCGGCTGGGCAACCTGACCGGGCTGTGGCAGGCGGCGGCCGCCTCGATCGAACGGATCAAGGCGATCCTCGACACGCCGCCCACGCTGATATCGCCGGCCAACCCCGCGGCACCACCCGAAGGCGCCCCGGAGATCCGGTTCGAAGGGGTCCGCCTGTCCTATGGCGATTCCGAGGTTCTGCGCGGGCTGGACCTCGTGGCCCCGGCCGGGCAGACGACCGCGATCGTCGGCCCCTCCGGCGCGGGCAAGAGCACGCTCTTTCACCTGCTGACCCGGCTTGTCGATCCGCAGGCGGGGCGCATCACCCTGAATGGCCTGCCCATCGAGGCAATGGCGCTGGATGATCTGCGGGACCTGTTCTCGGTCGTCAGCCAGGACACCGCGCTTTTTGACGAGACGCTGCGCGACAACATCCTTCTCAACCGCAAGGATGTGACCGAAGACGATCTGGACAGGGTGCTGGCCGCCGCGCATGTGACCGATTTCCTGCCTGCCCTGCCCCATGGTCTGGACAGCCCGGCCGGGCCGCGCGGCTCGGCGCTGTCGGGCGGGCAACGGCAGCGGATCGCCATCGCCCGCGCCCTGCTGCGCGATGCGCCTGTCCTGCTTCTGGACGAGGCGACAAGCGCGCTTGATTCACGCGCCGAGGCCGTGGTGCAGGGCGCGCTCGACCGGCTGAGCCGCGGCCGCACCACGCTCGTGATCGCGCACAGGCTGTCGACGGTGCGGGCCGCCGACCGGATCGTCGTGATGGAGGCGGGACGCGTCGTCGAAGAGGGCACGCATGACAGCCTTCTGGCGCAAGGCGGCGCCTATGCCGGGCTTCATGCGATGCAATTTCGCGATGGCACCCTAGATGAAGAAGGACGTTCGAAGGAGGGATCATGACCGACCGCACCATCCTGTCCGTTTCCGGCACCGACCGGCGCGATTTTCTGCAAGGCCTTGTCTCGAACGACATCGCCCGCGCGGATGACGGCATCGCCTATGCCGCGATGCTCACACCGCAGGGCAAGCTGATTGCCGATTTCTTCATCGTCGGCCGGGCGGAGGATTACCTGATCGACGTGGCCACACCGATCGCCGCGACGCTGTTCCAGCGCCTGTCGATGTACAAGCTGCGTGCCGAGGTTGCTATCACGGAGGCGCCGCTCGCCGTGTTTCGCGGCACCGGGGAGCCGGTGCCTGACGGCGCCCTGACCGACCCGCGCCATCCGGCGATGGGCTGGCGGCTTTATGGCGAAAAGCCCGGTGATGACGGATCGGACTGGGACGCGCTGCGCGTCGCCCATATCGTCCCCGAAACGGGCATCGAGCTGGGCCCCGAAAGCTATCTTCTCGAGACCGGGTTCGAACGTCTGAAAGGGGTCGATTTCCGCAAGGGCTGCTATGTTGGCCAGGAAGTCACCGCCCGGATGAAACACAAGACAGAGCTTCGCAAGGGCCTGGCCCGGGTCCGGGTCGAGGGCACGGCCGACCCCGACACCCCGATCACGGCGGCGGGCAAGACAATCGGCACGCTGCATACCCGCGCCGGCGACGAGGCCATCGCCTATCTGCGATTTGACCGGGCCGACGGCGAGATGACCGCCGGAGAGGCGCGCGTCACGCTGGTCGAAAAGGCGGTCTAGGCGCGACGGCACGGCCGCGCATCCCTGTGCCCCGACAAGGCACCCCGCCGCACCGCCGGAGGACAGACCAGGCAAGGACATGCCCATGCCGGGGCCGTTCAGGCTTGCGTCAAATTCATGACAAAATCTTGAAGGAAAGATAACAGCAGCTATATCTGGTGAGAGATACCGGGAGATATCACCAATATGCGGCAAGTGTCCGGCGAGAGCCATGCGCTTTGCGCATGGCAGTCATGCAAAATGAAGCCACCCGAATCGGCTCTAAACCTGCATATTCGCCGTCACGGCTGCAGCCGCAAGACCAAAAAAGACAAGGACGCATGATGAGAGATTTCGTAGACGGCACGGCATTCAACAACGAACAAGGCAACCGCGCCCGCAAGCTGTTTGCGGCGGTGGTCCTTGCTGCGTTGGACGACGCCATCGCCGACGACAAGAAATACGGCAACGGTCCTGAACAGATTGCCCGCTGGGCGCGTTCTCGCGACGGCCGGGAAGTTCTGTCCTGCGCCGGCATCGACCCGAACGAGCGGGTCGTGCAGGGCCTGATGGATTTCGTGGGCAAGGGCGTGCGCACTTCTGTCGCGCTGTCGCGCGAAGAGAGCGAGCGTCGTCACGCTGCCGAAATGGAGGCCGCCGCCAAGGCTGCCTGATCCGACACTTTCTTTTTCGAATGGGAAAACGCGGTTCCGGGGGAGCCGCGTTTCTCATGTCAGAGCCCCGAAAAGACCAGCGCCCAGGCCAGACCGGGCAAGGCCTCGGCCAGGGCCAGAGCAACGATCACGAGCCGCCAGCCAATGGCGCGGGACCGCCGCCAAAGGACCGCGCAACAGGCCAACGCGACCGCAATCTCGATCCCGCCGACCCAAAGGCCGTGATGGTCGCGATCCCAATAGCTGACCGGGCTTCGAAACACCCAATCGGTCATCGGCCAGAAATGCGCCCGTCCGTCATCATGGTGGAATGGCAGGTCCAGCCCCAGATGCAGCAGCACCGCACCGCAAAAGGCCACGGCCATCGGCGCCGGCGCCATGACAGCACCCACGAGCGCGAGCCCCCAGAGCAGGATCGAATTGTCGATCCGGAAGACGGATTGCCAGGTGTCGGAGTAATAAAGCTGCCCGAAGACGATGTCGGGCGCTGAGCCGAGGATCAGCAGGTGCGTGCCCGCCAGCAGGTAGAGCGACAGGTCCGGGACCAGAGCGCCGGCAAAGGCAGCCATCGTCAGACCCCGCTGCCCTGCCCTGCCAAAGGCGGTCATGCCGAAAATGAGGTGGGCGGGCGTATTCATCCTCTTCCCTCCTGCATCGAGGCTCCGTAAGGAGTTAGCCCGGAGGTGCCGCATGGCCAAGAGCATCATGATCCAGGGGGCCGGGTCGAATGTCGGCAAGTCCATGCTGGTGGCGGGCATCGCCCGGGCGGCACGGGCACGCGGCCTGTCGGTTGCCCCGTTCAAGCCGCAGAACATGTCGAACAATGCCGCGGTGACCGTCGATAGCGGCGAAATCGGGCGGGCCCAGGCGCTCCAGGCGCGAGCGGCGGGGCTTGATCCCGTGACCGACATGAACCCTGTCCTTCTGAAGCCCGAGACCGAAACCGGGGCACAGGTCGTCGTTCAGGGGCGCCGCATCGCGACGGCGCGCGCCCGCGAATACGGTGCGCTCAAGGCCACGCTCCTGCCGCGCGTGCTGGAAAGCTTTCACCGCCTGGCCGCGGCCCATGATCTTGTCGTGGTCGAGGGGGCCGGCAGCCCCGCCGAGATAAATCTGCGCCGCGGCGACATCGCCAATATGGGCTTTGCCGAGGCGGCCGGTGTGCCGGTGGCCCTGATCGGCGATATCGACCGGGGCGGCGTGATCGCGCAGCTGGTGGGCACCCATGCCGTTCTGCCCGGGCCGGACCGCGCGCGCATCCACGCCTTTGCCGTCAACAAGTTTCGTGGCGACACGAGCCTGTTTCACGACGGGATGGACGAGATCGCGGCGCGCACCGGCTGGGCACCGCTCGGCATCATCCCGTGGTTCGACGAGGCCTGGCGCCTGCCGGCCGAAGACATCCTCGACATTCGCGGCCGCCCCGGAGACGGGCTGCGCATCGCAGTGCCGCGCCTGCGCCGCATCGCGAATTTCGACGATCTCGATCCCCTGTCCGCCGAGCCGGGCGTGTCGGTCGACCTGATCGAGGCGGGCCGCCCGCTTCCGGGCGATGCGGATGTGGTCCTGATCCCCGGATCGAAAAGCACGATCGCGGATCTTGCCCATTTCCGCGATCAGGGCTGGGATATCGACCTGCGCGCGCATCAGCGCCGCGGCGGGCGGATCATCGGGATTTGCGGCGGCTACCAGATGCTGGGCCGCCGCATCGCCGATCCCGACGGGATCGAGGGCGCGCCGGGCGCGGTCGAGGGGCTGGGCCTGCTGGATATCGAAACGGTCATGACACCCGAAAAGCGCCTGTCCCTGACCGATGCCACCCATATCGCCTCGGGCCACGCGGTGAGCGGATATGAAATTCATCTGGGCCGGACCGACGGCCCCGATACCGCCCGCGCCTGGCTCAGCGTCAACGGTCATCCCGAAGGCGCCATGTCACCGGATGGACGGGTGCGGGGGTGCTATCTGCACGGATTGTTCGCAGCCGATGCGTTCCGGGCCGCCTGGCTTGCTGAGATGGGCGGGCAAGGCGTGGTGGCCGATTACGCCAAGACGGTGGACGACACGCTGGACCATCTTGCCCGCCACCTGGAAACCCATATGGACCTCGAGCGGCTCTTCGGTCTGGCGGCCAGGGTCTGAGCGCAGGTAGCCGCCCTATTCAAAGCCGTGTTCGGCAAGCGCGCGATATATTTCGCGGCGGACCAGCTTGCGCACGTTGCGTGTGATCCGTTCGCCAAGCGGACCCTGCAATTCCTCCCGGACGATGTCGGCGACCATCCGGCGCAATGTCTCTTCGTCGAGAACCTCGTCCTGTTCAAGATAGGCGGTCAGCTGGTCGTCCAGCGGATCGGCGGCATCCTCGATCTCGGCTTCGGCGAAATACGCCTCGGCCGCATCGAATTTCTCGGCCACCTCGTCGGTCTCGGCCTCGTGGCGGCTGTCGGCGGTGTCGGAGAATTCAGCATCCTCGACGGGGCCACCCGAGGCGAACCTGCTAGTAAAGAAGACGCCCGCCTCGCTGGCGGCCTGCCAGTCCACAACGGGCGTTTCCTCGCTGCCGTCAGGTTCCCATTCGTCGGCCACGTCCGAGATCGCGGCCTCAAGCTCGGCGATGGTGGATTCAAGCGCGCGGCGATCCGGGGCCGGGGCGGCCGGTTCGGGCGATATCGCCGTTTCATCCGCATCCGGCGCAGGCGCGGGATCTTCGGTCAATGCCTCGGGGCCGTCCTCTGCCGATCCGGAGGAGCCATCAGGCTTGCCTGCCTCGATCGCGTCCAGTTCCGCCTGCCCCTGCGCGACCCAGTCGGGCACCTCGTCCGAGGCATCCGCCACGTCCTCGTCCCGGACCGGCGACGCCTCTTCCTGCGGGGTCTCGGGATCGGACAAGACCTCGTCCGTCCAGACGATCTCGCCCTGAAGGGACGCCTCCGGCCTGCCTTCGGCAGGAAGTTCAGGGGCCGGATCCGCCTCGGGCGCGTCGGACTCCCGGCCGGACGCCGCCGACGGAGGGTCGGCCGCGTCGCCGTTGTCGGCTGGCTCATCGTCGACCCTGTAGGCGGATGTCAGGACGAACCGGACCGGGCTGTCGGGCTGCGTGCCATCGGTCCCGGACTTCCCCTCTGCGGCATCATCGGCGCGATGTTCCTGACGCAGTTCAAGGACATCGGGCGCCTCGTCCCCGTTGACGTCTTTCGCCTCGGGATCGGGCCGGCTATCGACCGGGGAATCGGGATCGCGCAGCTTCTCGCCCTCGGACACGAGCCGACGGATCGAGGAAAGCACGTCCTCTATCTCAAGGTTGGTCACGGGATCAGACATTGGCGTCTCTGCTTGGCCTCGGCCATCACTCTAGCCACAATGAGAATTTCCCACAACAGATACGCGGGATTTGAGGCACTTCCCGGCCTATTCCTGCCCGATCGCCTCGAGAACGCGATCAAGGGCGCGCCCCTGTTCGGACAGCTGGGTCGGCGCGTCCTTGACAAGGTTGTAATAGGCCTCGGCATCGTAAAGCTGCACACCGAGGTTCAGGTCCCGGGCCGTCAACAGACCCATGGAGGACAGAACAGTGTAGGAGGCCACGACCTCATCGACCTGCGCCGCGATCAGGTTCGCCCGGGCATCGAGCAATTCCTGTTCCGCGTTCAGGACGTCAAGCGTCGTGCGCGCCCCCAGATCGGCCTCTTCGCGCACACCGCGAAACGCGATGGTCGCCGCACGCACCTGACGTTCGGAGGCGTCGCTCGTGGCCCGCGCAACCTCCCAGAAGGCATAGGCATTGGTGACATTCTGTTCGATGGTCTGCACCGTCACGTAAAGGTCGGCCCGGGCCGCGTCGCGTCGCGCCTGCGCCTCGCGCAACTGGCTTGCCAGGCGCCCCCCTTGATAGATCGGTCCACCCACGCTCAGGCCGACGCTCTGGCTTTCACGGCCTTCGAAATCGATCCGCGCGGTGCCATCCAGGCTGACGGTCGGCACATGGGCCAGCCGCGCCCGTTCGACGCTGATATCGGCCGACGCCACGGAGTGCCGCGCCTCAAGGATCACCGGATGATTGCGCAGCGCATAGTCCTTGATCTCACCGAGCGAACGATTGACCGGAACCTGGTTTGCCGGCTGAAGCTGCCCGGGCTGACGCCCCACGGCGGTGACAAATTCGGCGATCGCGCGGGCCAGCGTGCCCTCTTCCGCGGCAAGCTGGCTGCGGGCGGCGGCCAGCCGCGCCTCGGCCGAGGCCACGTCCGTGCGGGTGATCTCGCCCACTTCGAACCGGTCCTCGGCGGCACGCAATTCCTGCGTGATGAGGCGGACGTTGTTTTGTCGCAGCGCCACGAATTCGGACGCGCGCCGCACTTCCATATAAGCCTCGACGATGCGCAGCAGAACCTGCTGTTCGATGTTCACCAGCCCCTGCCGCGTGGCAAGGACAAGCTCCTTCTGGCCATCGACGGCAAGCTGGTTGCGGCCCCCGTCATACAGCGTCATCTCGGCCTGAAGCTGAAGACCGCCGGTGATGAAATCCGAATTGGGGGCCTGCGGAAACTGGGTCTGGGCCGACAGCGACCAGCTGACAACCGGCATCAGCGCCGAAACGGCATTGGCCACCCCTTCGTCGGCGGCGCGCAGCAGGGCGCGGTTCTGTTCCAGAAGACCGCTTGCTTCGTAGCCATAGGCCAGCGCATCCGCGAGGGTTTCGGACACGGCCTGCGAGGCAAGTCCCAGACACATGGCCGCGGCACCGACACTACCTGCTATCTTGCGAAAAATGCCCATCTGTCCCCCGATAATTCCAATCGATCCGCAAATACCTGCACCGTCTAGAGCGCGAAGACCTCCGGCCGCTCGAATCCCGTCAGGACCGGGGCCGATGCGTTGAACGAGGACCGCCAGCTGATCCGCCCATCCGCCTTCACCCCGACCCGCGCCACGCCCAGCGCGCCTTCGGAGAACAGACAGCCGATCCGCCCGCCTTCGTTCAGCTGCGAGACGAAGGCCTCGGGCAGCGTCTCGACCGCGCCTTCGATGACGATCACGTCATAGGGGCCGTTCTTTTCGGCACCCTCGGCCAATGCGCCTTCCAGAACGGCGGCATTGTCCACCCCATTGGCCGACAGCGTGGCCTGCGCCTCCTGCACGCGGGCGGGATCCTCCTCCAGCCCCACGACGAATTCAGCCATCCGCGCCAGAACCGCCGTCGAATAGCCAAGCCCGCATCCCACATCGAGGATCACGTCGCCGGGCTGGATCTCCAGCCCGTCGAGAAGCTTGGCGAAGGTGCGCGGCTCCAGCAGGACCCTGTCACCGCCCAGGAAGAGATTCTCCCCCATATAGGCCGCCTCGCGCTGCCCCTGCGGCACGTAGAGTTCGCGCGGGACATGCAGCATCGCATCGATGATCGGGAACTTCGTCACATCCGAGGGCCGGACCTGCGTGTCGACCATCATGATCCGGCGTGAGGTATAGTCGGGCAAGGCGGTAAACTCTTTCGTTCAGTTGGCTCTGATCGGTGATGCCACATCACCGCCCCCTCGGCAACGGCCATGTACCGCGATCGGCACGCTTGCAAGGCCCGGGCGCCTCGTATATTCGGACCCCGAGAGGCGAGTTGGCGGAGTGGTGACGCAGCGGATTGCAAATCCGTGTACACCGGTTCGATTCCGGTACTCGCCTCCAATCCTTCCCGATCCTTGCCTGGAATGTCCACATCCTGACGGTTTGTCGGGATGTCCGGCGGCCGTTTGATGCGAGAGGATTCGAGGGCTTGAGCTTCGGCGCGGGCCGGAGAGTAGCCCGGGTCGGGCCCCGAGGCGACACGGATGGTGGCGGACCGGCATATGACCGATCCGCCCGTGACCGTCACTTCGGAGCCGGGATCAGGGGGCGAGCCGCTCGAACAATCGAGCCACGGCTTCGGCCCCGGGGTCGACATGGCCCTGAAGCTGCTCGGCATTGATGTAGGAGGCGCGGCCGGCCTTGGCCTTGAGGATGGTGGCGGTATGCGCCGCCCCGCTGCGCGCGGCGATGGCCGCCTCGGTCATCCCCCTGACCTCGAGTTCGTCCAGCGCGGGCTTGAGCGCGTCGACCATCGTGCGGTCGCCCAGCTCGGCGCCACCGATCCTCTGCATCCGGGCCAGACCCTCCTTCAGGGAGGCGACCATGCTCAGACCGCTTGACGCCGCGTCGCCCGCCGCGGTGAAGAAGATCGCCAGCAGGACGCCCGACGAGCCGCCCATCGTCTGGGTCAGTTCCTGCCCGATGGCACGGAACAGCTGCGTGTGATCGGCCAGCGGCAACCTGTCGAGCGCGCCGATCAGGGCGCGCGCCGCGCCGGCGAGCGTCGATCCGGTATCGCCGTCGCCCGACTTGGCGTCGAGCGCGTTCAGGTCGGCCTCGGCCTCGATCAGGATCTGGCAGCACCGTGTCAGGAAGGCGGCCGTGCCCGCATGCTCGGACGGGATCGGCTGGATCGGGCGCAGACCGTCGGGAAGCTCGACCACACGCATCGGCGTGATGGCGCGGCAACCGGGCCAGGACGCGGGCGCGCAGGGCGCCGACAACCAGGCGTGATCCTCGGCCGTCAGCGGCAGGACGGACACCGAAAAGCCCCGCATGTCGAGCGAGGTCATCAGCGCCGCGGGCCCGATGATCAGCTTGAGGTTCTTGCCGATGGGCGACTTGATCAGGTCATTGGCGAGGATCGACATCTCGAGCACCGACGCGCCGCCCAGATTGTTCAGAAGCGCCACGTGGGGCCGGTCCTCCATGACCGCGGCAAGCTTGGCCGTCACGGCCGCCATGGCCTGTTCGGCGCCCAGATAGTCGATCTGCTGCACCCCGGCCTCGCCATGGATGCCAAGACCCAGTTCGGCCTTGCCAAGGGCGATGCGGTTTTCCTTGGGCGAGCCCGGCACGGTGCAGGTATCCAGAGACATGCCGATCGACCGCGTGCCCGCGATCACGCGCTCCGCCGTGGCGGTGATGTCGTCGAGAGAGGCGCCGCTTTCGGCCATCGCGCCCGCGATCTTGTGCACGAAAAGCGTGCCTGCCACGCCGCGCGGCTGCGGCAGGTCGGGAAGTGCGATGTCGTCGTCGACGATGACCATGTTGACCTTGCACCCGAAGGCGCGGGCCCGTTCGGCGGCAAGGCCGAAATTCAGCCGGTCGCCGGTATAGTTCTTCACGATCAGGAGGCATCCCGCCGGGCCGGTCACCGCAAGGATCCCCGCAAGGACCGCATCGACCGAGGGCGAGGCGAAGACATCGCCGCAGACAGCCGCGGTCAGCATCCCCTGCCCCACAAAGCCCGCATGGGCCGGCTCGTGTCCCGAGCCGCCGCCCGACACCAGCGCGACCCGCGACCTGTCCCAATCGGTCCGCACCACCACGCGGATATGCGGATAGCCGTCCAGCCGCGCCAGGTCGCCGCCCGAGGCCTGGATCACACCGTCGATCGCCTCGGTGACGGCCGTTTCCTTGTTGTTGATGAACTGGGCCATGGTTTCCTCCCTCAGGCCAGACGCGCGCCAGAGGCGTCGAAATAGAACGGATTTTCAGGGCGAAGTCTGACGATATCGCCGGATTTCAGGGTCGTATGGGCATCGGTCACGGTGACGATGTCATGCGACTTGAACGTCAGATGAAGCCGGGTCTGGTCGCCCAGATGCTCCACCCGGTTCACGAAGCCTTCCTCGCCGTCCCCCTGCATGATCTGTTCGGGCCGCAGCCCGATCGAATGGGCGCCGCGCGGGGCACCGCCAAAGACATCCGCAGGCAGGATGTTGATGCGGGGCAAGCCAAGGCGGCTGGCCGCATAGATGCTGACGGGGTTCTCGTAGATTTCGCGCGGCGGGCCGAACTGCACCAGCCTGCCCTTGTCGAGCACGCCCACATGGGTGGCCATGGTCATCGCTTCGATCTGGTCATGGGTGACGTAAAGCAGTGTCGCGCCCGAATCCGCCTGGATGGATTTCAGCTCGACCCTCAGATCGGACCGCAGCTTGGCGTCGAGGGAACTCAGCGGCTCGTCCATGAGATAGACCTGTGGCGTCCGCACAAGCGCCCGCCCGATCGAGACGCGCTGCATCTCGCCGCCCGAGAGCGCGGTCGACTTGTTGTCCAACTTTCCCGAGATCTGGAGGATTTCCGCGACCTCGGTGACCCGGCGGTCGATCACGTCCTGCGGGGTCTTGAGGATCGGGGATTTCAGAGGAAATTCAAGATTTTGCCTGACCGTCAGATGTGGGTAGAGCGAATATTGCTGAAACACCATCGCCACATCGCGCTGCGCGGGCGACAGGCCCGCCATGTCGCGCCCGCCGATGGTGATGCTGCCCCGGTCCGGGCTGTCGAGGCCCGACACCATGCGCAGCGTCGTCGTCTTGCCCGCACCCGTGGGCCCCAGAAGGACAACGAACGACCCGTCGGGAATGGTCATCGTCATGTCATCCAGCGCCACGTCGGCGCCGAACCTCTTGGTGATCCCGCTCAGACGCACCTCAGCCATGGGCCAGCACTCCCTCATTGGCCCGCGACCGGAGCGCGTGGCCGTGTTCATTCTCGAACAGGGTGATCGTGCGGGCATCGAGGGACAGGCCCGTGCTCTGGCCCGCGGTGACGCGATCGCTGCTGGCGATCCGGGCCTTGAGCGGCCCGTTGGGTGTGTCGAGCGTGACAATCTGGGTAGTGCCCAGATATTCGGTCGCCACGACGCGGCCACGATAGGCGGCGCCATCGTCCAGCCTGACATGTTCGGGCCGGATCCCGAGGGTCAGCTTGCCGTTTGCCCCGTCGATGCTTTGGGGAACCTTCACGGGCACGTCATTCAGCCGGACTTCATCCTGCCCCGATCCGATCATGCCGTTGAACTCGAGGAAATTCATCGGCGGGGATCCGATGAACTGCGCCACGAAACGGGACGCGGGCCAGTCGTAGATATCCTGCGGCACGCCGAATTGTTCGACGACGCCATGGTTCATCACCACGATCTTGTCGCCCATCTGCATGGCCTCCAGCTGATCATGGGTGACATAGACCGTCGTGGCCTCCATCCGGTCGTGCAGGGCGCGCAGCTCGTCGGCCATGCGCTCGCGGAATTCGGCGTCAAGCGCGCCCAGTGGCTCGTCCATGAAAAACGCCTTGGGGTCGCGCACGATCGCCCGGCCCAGCGCCACCCGCTGGCGGTCGCCGCCCGACAGCCCGCCGACCGGCCGGTCGAGGATGTCGGTGATCCCGAGGATCTCGGCCACCTCGCCGACCTTGGCCCTGATCTGCGCGCGCGGCATTCCCTGGCTTTTCAGCGGGTAGCTGATATTGCCGCGCACGTTCATGTGCGGGTAGAGCGCGAACATCTGGAAAACGAAGGCGATGTCGCGCTGGCTGGCGGGTTTCTGGCCCACCTCCTCGCCGTCGATGAAGATCCGGCCCGAGGTGGGCAGCTCGAGCCCGGCCATCATCCGCAGGGTCGTCGTCTTGCCACAGCCCGACGGGCCCAGCAGCATGAAGAATTCGCCGTCCTCGATCGTGAAGGTCGAGGATTGCACCGCCGTGAAGGCCCCGAATTCCTTGCGAACGTTCTCGATGCGTATCTGTGCCATGGGCCTATTCCGGGAAATGGCTGACGATGAGGAACATCACCGTGCCGACAAGGGTGACGGTGAACGAATAGGTGAATGCCAACAGGACCCAGGGCTGCATCAGCATCACCACGCCCAGCGCGATCAGGACCGAGGCCACCATTTCCCACGGGCCGCGGCGCATCCGCAGCAAACCACTGATGAAACTGCTCATTTGCGCACCGCTCCGAAGGGTGAGTTGCATCCTGGAAACGCTCCTGCGGAGGGTTTCAGCAGCGAACGGGCGAAGCCCGGGGATCCCGTGCAGCCCATCATTTCCGAACCGCCCCAAACGTAATTCCTCTGAGCAGGTGCTTGCGCAGCAGGATAGTGAAGACCATGACCGGCACGAGAAAGATCGTGGCGCCGGCCGCGACCGCGGGCCAGTCCTTTCCGCTCGTGCCGATGATCGTGGGAATGAAGGGCGGCGCGGTCTGCGCCGTTCCGCTGGTCAGCAGGACCGCGAAGGCATATTCGTTCCACGCGAAGATGAGGCAGAAGATCGCGGTCGAGGCGATGCCGGTGGCCGCCTGCGGCAGCACAACCTTGTAGAAGGCCTGAAACCGGGTGTAGCCGTCGATCAGCGCCGCTTCCTCGTATTCGACGGGAATCTCGTCGATGAACCCCTTCAACAGCCAGACCGACAGCGACAGGTTCACCGCCGTGTAAAGCAGGATCATGCCCAGATGGGTGTCGTTCAGCCCGAGGTTGCGGAACATCAGGAAGATCGGGATCGCGACCGCGATGGGCGGCATCATCCGGGTCGACAGGATGAAGAACATCAGATCGTCCTTCAGCGGCACCCGGAACCGGCTGAACGCATAGGCCGCAGCGGTCCCCAACACCATGCACAGAGCCGTCGATCCGAACCCGATGATGACCGAGTTCAGGAACCGTTCGCCATAGCGCGAGGGTCCGGTGATGATCGTGCCCTGGTCCCGGGCGATCTGGTCATACCAGGTCTCGGGCGCGCCCGCGGCCTCGAGCATGTCATCGGTCGCGCGGGTGCGGTCGGTGAACAGGTTGACGTAACCTTCAAGCGACGGCTCGAACAGCACCTTGGGCGGATAGGCGATTGAATCGGGCCCGGACTTGAACCCGGTGGCGACGATCCACAGCAGGGGTGCAATGGTGATCAGCGCATAGCCGACCACGAGAACGCCCGCGAACCACTTGGTCCGGCCGCTGGGTTCGGTGACGGAAAAGCTCATCTCTCTTTCACCTTGTTGAGCGCCTTGACGTAGATCGAGGCGAGGCCGAAGACGGTGACGAACAGGATCACCGCATAGGCCGAGGAATAGCCCGTGCGCCATTTCTCGAAGGCTTCGCGCTTGAGGTCGATCGAGGTCAGGGTGGTCGTGTTGCCGGGGCCGCCGCCGGTCAGCTGCACCACGAGGTCGAACATCTTGAAATTCTCGATGCCGCGGAACAGGACCGCCAGCATCAGGAACGGAAGCACCATCGGCACGGTGATCGTCCAGAACTGGCGCCACTTGCTGGCCCGGTCGCACTCGGCGGCCTCGTAGATGCTGTCGGGGATGGAGCGCAGGCCCGCGAGGCAGATCAGCATCACGAACGGCGTCCACATCCAGGTATCCGCGATGACGATCGCCCATGGCGCAAGATGCACATCACCGATCATCGAGAAACCGGCCGGGTCGGCGCCGGTAAAGAAGGCGACCACGTAATTGAACAGGCCGATCTGCGGCTGGTAGAGGAAGGTCCAGAAATTGCCGACCACGGCAGGTGACAGCATCATCGGAAAGACGATGATCGTTGTCCACAGGTCATTGCCCCTGAACTTCTTGTTGATCAGGTAGGCCAGCGCGAACCCGATCAGCACCTGCAACACGATCGTCCAGATCAGGAAATGCGCCGTGGCCTGCATCGTGGCCCAGATGTCGGGATCCGACAGGATGCGTTCGTAGTTGCGCAGACCGACCCATTCCACCTCACGGTTGGGGCGGTTCACGCGGAAATCGGTGAAACTGAGCCGGATCGTCCAGATCAGCGGAAAGATGTTGACGGCCAGAAGCAGGAAGATCGTGGGGGCCACGAAGATCCAGGCGATGGCGCGGTCCGACAATCCGCTCACGCGGCGCGCCACTGTTCGGGGCGTGGCCCGGGCGACCTTGTCGATGGGTGTCTCGGTCATGTGTCCTGTCCCATGACGCCGGATCGGACCGGCGCCGTCTTTTCGTCCCTGGAAAGGAGACCCCCGGCGGGGCCGATGGCGCCGCCAGGGGCAGCCGGACCGAGAATTGGCCCGACCGGGAGGAGTACTAGATCTTGCCTTCGTCCTCGAAAACCTCGACCCAGTCGCGCACCAGCCCGTCCAGAGCCTCTTGTGCGGTCCCGTCGCCGGCAATCACGTAGTTGTGGATCCGCTCCTGCATCGGGATCAGCAGGTCGGCATAGGCGGGTTCGGCCCAGAAATCCTTCACGATGGCCATGCTGTCGAGAAAGGTCTGTGCATAGGGCTGGCTGGAAGCGAAACCCGGATCCTCGACCACGGACCGCAGGGCCGAATAGCCGCCCAGCTCCCACCAGCGGGCCTGGACCTCGGGCTGGGCGAACCACTGGATGTATTCCAGCGCCGCGTCCTGCTTTTCGGAATAGGAGACGACGGAAATCCCCTGCCCGCCAAGCTGGGCGAATTGTCCCGCAGGGCCCGCCGGGTTGGGGAAATAGCCCGACTTTCCACCACCGACATTCGGATCGGATTCGACGCCCGGCCAGATGAAGGCAAAGTTCATCTGAAGCGCCACCTGCCCGGACCGGTAGGCGTCGACATTCTCGCCCATATACCAGTTGGACGAGCCGGGAGGCGTCGCCGTGTCATAAAGCTCCTTGTAGAATTCAAGACCCGCAACCGCGCCTTCGGAATTCACGAAGCCGTCCAGGTCGTAGGGCTGATCGGGATTTTCATATTGAAAGCCGTAATTGTAGAGCACGTTGGTCACACCCATCGTGATCCCTTCGGAGCCGCGCTCGGTATAGATCGCGGCGCCGTAGACGGTATTTCCGTCGATCTCGCGGCCCTGGAAGAACTGGGCGATATCCCTGAGTTCCTCCAGCGTTGCCGGCACGTCGAGCGCGCGACCATATTCCGCCTCGAAGGCTTCCTGAAGTTCCGGTCGTTCGAACCAGTCCTTGCGATAGGTCCAGCCCACAACGTCGCCAAAGGCGGGCAAGGCATAGTAATTGGGCGTGTTCTTGGGCCATTCGGCATAGCCGGTCACGGTCGCGGGAATGAAATCGGCCATGTCGATGCCGTTGGCATCGAAGAAATCGTTCAGCTTGACGTAATGGCCATTTTCGGCGCCCCCGCCGATCCACTGGCTGTCACCGATCATCAGATCGCACAGCTGGCCGCCGGAATTCAGCTCGTTCAGCATCCGGTCGGCGAACGACGTCCAGGGGACGAATTCGAAATTCATCGTGTGGCCGGACTGCGCCTCGAAATCCTTGGACAGTTCGACCAGGGCATTGGCCGGGTCCCAGGCGGCCCAGCACAGGGTCAGATCTTCGGCCGCGGCAGACGTGGCGGCACTGCCAGCGATCAACGCCGAAACCGCGGTCGAGATCAGGTGTTTGGTCTTCATCAGGAATCCTCCCAGTTGCGCCGCCACGACCCTCCTGCCGCGGCTTGACTGCATGTCAGGCGTAGTTGAGGTGCGTACCTCAGATCAAGAGAAATTTGAGGCACGCACCTCAAAAATGATTGCTAAGCCCGGACATAGCGGCGATTATGGGCAGAATAACATCAAGAAATCAGAGCTTTCGCACGAGATGAGACCAACAACCAAAGACCTCGCCAAAGCGGCCGGCGTCAGCCTTGCCACCGTTGACCGGGTGCTTAATGGTAGATCGGGGGTGCGGGAGAAGACTGTCCGGGCCGTGAACGAGGCGATCGAGAGAATCGGGTTCGAACGCAATCAGGTCGCCGCGACGCTGGCCCGCCAGAGGGCCTACAGGTTTGCCTTTGCCCTGCCCCGTTTCGGAGACGAGTTCCTTGAAGGAATCGTCGAGCGCATCCGCGAATTCGACAAGGCCGGCCGCGCCGAGATGGTCGAGGCCGATGTCATCCGCATCGACGATCACGACCCGCATCGCGCCGCGCGCACCCTGTCTCGGCTTTCGGCCGAGGACGTGGACGGCATCGCCATCATGGCCCCCGAAACCCCGCAGATCCGCGACGCGCTCTTGCGGATGCGCGAACGCGGCATCCGCACGATCCCCTTTGTCGCCAACCAGCAGGAAGACGATCAGGAAGGCTTTGTCGGGATCGACAACCGCGCCGCCGGAGCCACGGCGGGCCGGCTGATGGGGCGGTTCCTGGGGCAGGTTGCAGGCTCGATCATCGCGCTGACCGAAACCACGCGGTCGCGCGACAGCCTTGAACGGCGGCTCGGCTTCGACGGGGTGATCAACCGCGACTATCCGAACCTGACGATCCTTCCCACGCTCGAGACCCATGGCGACCCGGGGCGCGCGCAGCATGTGCTGCGCAATGCCCTTCAGGCCCATGATGACGTGGTCGGCCTTTATTTCATGGGGGCCGAGGCCCGCATCCCGATCGAGGTGGCCCGCGCCCTGAATGCCTCCATGGGTCGCGTGACCATCGCCCATGAACGCACGCCATCGACGGAAAGTGCCCTCAGGTCCGGCGAGCTTGAAGCCGTCATCCATCAGGATCCCGGCCACCTTGTCCGCAGTGCGGTGCGCATCCTGCGCGCCAAATGCGAAAACCGCGCGACGCTGGCCTCGCAGGAACGGATCAGGACCGAAATCCTCATCGCCGAGAACATCTAGCCTTCCCCCGCCCGAGCGGGATCAGGACAAGGGCCGCCCGTCGCGGTGCAGGGCGCGACCGTCGTCAGAAATGGCGATATTCTTCGGTCAGCGCGCGGCTGATCTGTTCGGCAAAGCGCGACACCGCGACAGACAGCGCCCGGTCGCGATGCTGGCCCAGCCACAGGCTGCCGGGATTGATGTCGCGTTCGTCGATCAGGCGGCTGACAAGCCCGTCCTGCGCGGTCGTCTCTCCCGGTGCACCGATCTCGATCTGGAAGGTCAACGCATCGGTCCGCGCCACATGGGCCTTGAGATATTCGAACGAATTGCTCTCCAGCACCGGGGCGCGGCCATAGGTCTTGCCCAGGATCGCCGCGTTGACCAGCGCCCGCCCGCCAAAACCCTGCCCCGGCAGGATGACCGGATATCCGAAACATTGCCGCAGCCGCAGCGTATCGTGCCGGGTCAGCGGATGATCGACAGCCATGATCGCGGCAAGCCGTTGCCGCACCCCGAGAAGAACCTTGTATTCGGGCAACGCGCCGTCATCGAAGACCAGCACCAGATCGACAAGGTAATCCTCCAGCGCCTGCTGTGCCGCGCCATGTTCGAGAACCGTCACCTCGAAATTCACGTTGGGGAATTCCGACTGGTAGGCCGCGACCTGGGCGGGCAGGAAATACCGCACCAGTGCCTGACTGCACCCGATCGACACACGGCCCCGGCGAAGCCCCGACAGATCGGCGATCCTCGACTGCAGGCGGTCGGTCTCGGCCAGCGTTTCGCGGATATGCTGGATCACAAGCTCTCCCGCCGCATTCAGCCGCACCCCTTTCGAACTGCGTTCGAAAATCTCGTAGCCCAGCTCGTCCTCATAGCCCTGCAACCGGCGTTGCACGGCCGAGGGCGTCAGCGCCGCCTGCTCTGCCGCGGCCCGGATCGACCCGGTGCGCGCGATCGCCTCGATCACCATGAACGTCGTGAGATGTTTCATCCCGCCATCCTGCACCCGCGTTGCGTTTCGCGCAACACCTAGGCGCATTTATAGCAGACGACAGCAACGCGCGAATCGGTGAGGGTCTGCCCGAACGATGGAGGCGGGAATGCCCGACGCACGCGCACCAACCCACGAGGATCGCTGGAAAAAGGATGGCTCCGCCGTCAGCCTTTTGCGCGACCGCAGGCCACCCCGGCCGGTGCGCTTTGCCGCCGAACCCGAGCCTGTGGTCGTCGATATGGCGCGCGCCGCACTGATCGTCATCGACATGCAGAACGACTTTCTGGTGTCCGAAGGCTGGTTCGCCACGGCCCGCGGCGTCGATGTCTCGCCCCTGTCCGAAGTCATCGGCACCGTCAATGCGCTGGGCCATGCCTTCCGGGCCGTCGGCGCACCTGTCCTGCATGTCAACTGGGCGGTGCGGGCCGATGTCGCCAACCTGCCCGCCAATGTGCTGGACAAGGGGTCGTCCTGCGGCGCGCGGCCGGGATATGGCGACCGGATCGGCTCGGGCCGAGTGCTTGTCCGGGGCGAATGGGGCGCGCAAAGCGTGGCAGCGATCGACACCGCGCCCACCGACATCCATGTGGGCAAGCACCGCCTGACCGGGTTCCGCGACAACGAGCTGGACCAGATCCTGCGCCGCCTTTGCGTCGACACCCTGTTCTTCACCGGGGTCAACCTCGACCGCTGTGTCTTTGCGACGCTGGCCGATGGCTGTTTCTCGGGATTTGACGCGGTGCTGGTCGAGGACGCGACCACGACCGTCTCTCCCCCTCATGTGACCGACGCGATCCTTTACCTGATCCGTCTTCTCTATGGCTTTACCACCCGATCCGCGGACCTTCTGCCCGCGCTTTCCTCCCTCCCAGATGAAGGAATTTCCCAATGACGATGACACGACGCGATTTCACCAGATTGGCGGCCGCGACCGCGATGACGGGCCTTGCCGCCCCGGCAATCGGCCAGGGCAACCGGCAGGTCAAGATGATCCTGAACTGGCGCTACCAGGGCCCGCAATCGTGGTTCTTCCTTGCGCAGGACAACGGCTATTTCGCCGAGGCCGGCATCGACATGGTGATGGACCAGGGCAGCGGCTCGGGTGCCGCGGTCGGCCAGGTGGCCGGCGGCGCCTATGACGTGGGCTTTGGCGACGTGAACGCGCTGATCCGGCTGGCCGCGACCAACCCCGAAGAGGCGCCGATCTGCGTCTACCAGATGTACAACAAGCCGCCCTTCACCGTCGCCGTCCTGTCGGACAGCGACATCATGACGGCCGAGGATCTCGAGGGCCGGTTGCTGGGCGGGGCGCCCAATGACGGCGCGCTGAAGCTGTTTCCCGCCTTCGCCAATGTCGCGGGCCTCGACACCTCGACGATCGAGGTCCTGAACTTCCAGTCCAGCCTGCGCGAACAGATGCTCAGGACCGGGCAGGTCGAAGGCGTGTTCGGCTATGTCAACACGATCCGCTTCTCGGCCAAGCTGTCGGGCATGAACCCCGATGAGGAAATCCGCTTCATCTCCTTCGGGGATTACGGGATGGACCTCTACTCCAACGGCATGATCATCCCCAAGGAGATGGCCGAAGCCGAGCCGGAGATGGTCAAGGGCATGATCTGGGCCATCAACCAGGGCGTGAAGGACACGCTGGCCGATCTCGATGCCGCGGTCGATTCGGTGGCAAGCCGGGAGCCCCTGATCAACAAGGAGGTCGAGAAGGAACGCCTGATCGCCACCCTTCAGGACGAGATGAACCACCCCGAACTGGCCACCACCGGCCTCGGGAATGTCGATCCGGCCCGGTTCGCCACATCCATCGACCTCGTGGTCGAGGCCGATCAGCTGCCGCGCACGCCCGACGCGTCCGAAGTGTTCACCGACGCCTTCCTTCCGGCGCCGGATGACCGGATCTACAGCCTGCTGTAATCGAATGGACCTCAATCTCAGGAACAAGGTGGCGGTGATCACCGGGCCCGCAAAGGGCATGGGCGCCGCCATCACGTTGGGTTTCGCCCGGGAAGGCGCCAGGCTGGCGCTTCTCGGGCGGGACACCGCCGCGATCGAGCCCGTCTGCGCGGAGGCCCGCGCGATCGGGGTCGAGGCGGAGATCTTCGCCTGCGACGTGACCGATGCCGACATGGTCGGGGTCGCCATGGCCCGGATCGCCGAACGGTTCGGCAACCGTGTCGACATCCTCGTCAACGTGGCCGGCGGCACCGGTCCGATCGGCAAGACGGGGGTCGAGACGACGCCCGAGGAATTCGACGAGATCGTGACACTCAACATGCGCGGCCCGTTCAACATGATCCGCGCCGCGGCGCCCCTGATGCGCGAGGGCGGCGGCGGCAGGATCGTGAATGTGGGCGGCACGTTCGGGATGCGCGGCCGGGCGATGCGGCTGGCCTATTCCAGTTCCAAATGGGGCCTGCGCGGCATCACCAAAAGCTTTGCGCTCGAGCTGGGCCCCGACAACATCAACGTCAATCTGGTGGCACCGGGCATGGTCGACGGACCCCGCTTTCGCGAAAAGGTCGTCCCCCAGGTCGCGGCACAGCACGGCATCTCCACCGAGGCGGCGGCGGCGAAACACGCCTCCGATTATGCGCTGGGACGGATCAGCACCGACGAGGACATCGCGGACGCGACGCTGTTCCTTGCCTCCGACCGCGCGCGCCAGATCACCGGCGTCGACCTGCCCGTCGATGGCGGCTGGGCATCCCTATGAGGACAACATGACCGACTTGATACTGACCGGCGGCACCGTCGTGAACGAAGGGGCACGCGCCCGCGCCGATGTCGCGATCACCGATGGCACGATTTCGGCGGTGGGCCTTCCCGGCACGCTGGGCGATGCGGCCGAGGTGGTCGACGTGACGGGCCTGCACCTGATCCCCGGCGCGATCGACATGCATGTCCATTTCCGCGAACCCGGCTACACCCACAAGGAAGACTGGGAAACCGGCACCCAGGCCGCCGCCATGGGCGGCGTGACCACCGTGTTCGAGATGCCCAACACCAACCCGCCGACCCGTTCGGTCAGGGAGTTGCGCGAAAAACAGGCCTGCGCCGAAAAGGCCTGTGTCGATTTCGGGCTCTACGGGCTTCTGGCGGAGGACAATCTCGACGAGATCCCGGGCCTGATCGAGGGCGGCGTCAACGCGTTCAAATGCTTCATGGGCAATACGTTCGGCAATCTGCCCTCGCCGTCGACCGGCGCGATGCTCGAAGGGTTCGAGATCATCGCGGGGTCGGGTCTGCGCATCTCGCTTCATGCCGAGACCGCCTCAATCATGGCGTGGCGGCAGGCGAAACTCGAGGCCGCGGGCCTGAACGCGCCGCTTTATCACATTGCCGCCCGCCCCGAGGTCGTGGCGATCGAGGCCGTCGCCCGCGCCGCGATCCTTGCCGAATGGACGGGCGCGCGCATCCATATCCTGCACATCTCGTCCGCCGGAGAGCTGCGCCCGCTGGCCGAGGCCAAGGCCCGCGGCGTCGACATCACCGGCGAGACCTGCCCCTGTTACCTGTTTCTCGACAGCGGCGATTACGACCGGCTGGGCAGCGTGATCCGGGTCAACCCGCCGGTGCGCGAGAAGGCGGATTCGGTCGCCATCTGGGAGGCGCTGCAATCGGGCGTGGTCGACATGATCGCGACCGATCACGCACCCCACACCCCCGAAGAAAAGACCAATGACATCATCTGGAAGGCCGATTGCGGCTTTCCCGGCGTCGAGACCCAGATGCCCCTTATGCTGAGCGAGGTCGCGGCAGGGCGCATGACGCTTGAACACTACGTGCGCATCTCGTCTGCCAATCCGGCCCGTGCCTTCGGGATGTGGCCCGCCAAGGGCCGCATCGCGGCGGGCGCCCAGGCCGATATCGCCGTGCTCGACATGACCCGCGAAGAGGTGATCCGCGCCGAGGCCCTGCACAGTCGCGGCAAGATCACGCCCTTCGAGGGCCGCAAGACCACCGGCGCGCCGATCCACACCATCGTGCGCGGCAGCTTCGTGCAGCGCGACCGCACGCTGTGCGAGGGGATGCGCGGCCACGGACGTCAGGTCACCGCGATCCAGCGGATGCCAGCGGCCACCCCCCGCAACACAGATCAAAGCCTTGCCGCCCTGTTGCAGCAAAAGGAGGCCGCAGAGTGAACCGCTCCGATTATGTCAAACTCGAGGGCGTGGGGGTCACCTATGGTCAGGGCCCCGACGAGACAGAGGCCCTCTGCCCCACCGACCTGTCGATCGGACAGGGGGATTTCGTGGCGCTTGTCGGCCCGTCGGGCTGTGGCAAGTCCACGATCCTGAAACTGGTGAGCGAATTGCTCAAGCCCAGCCAAGGCAACATCTTCTTCGGCGGGCGCGAACTGGGCGCCCGGCCCGTCCGCGTTGGCATGGCCTTTCAAAGCGCCTCGCTCCTGCCGTGGATGACGATCCGTGACAACGTGATGCTGCCTCTCAAGATCGTGCCGCCGTTCAAGGCCGAATATCGCGCCAAACGCGGCGGCGAATACCGCGACCGCGTCGATGCGCTGCTGGACCAGGTGGGCCTTCTCGATTTCGCCGACAAGAGCCCCTGGCAGCTTTCGGGCGGGATGATGCAGCGGGCCAACCTGTGCCGCGCGCTGGTGCATGATCCCGATCTTCTGCTGCTGGACGAACCCTTCGGCGCGCTCGACCAGTTCACCCGCGAAGAGCTGTGGCAGACGATGCAGGACCTTTGGCTTGCCCGCAAACCCACCGTCCTTCTGGTCACCCACGACCTGCGCGAGGCGGCGTATCTGGCCAACCGCGTCTGCGTGATGTCGGCCCGGCCCGGCCGCATCATCGAGGACCGGACCGTCGGCTTCGAGCGGCCCCGCCCGATCGACACCACTTTCGAGCCCGCCTTCGTCAGGCTGGTCCAGGAATTGCGCAGCCAGATCGTTCACACCCCCACAGGCAAGAGGTCTTCCGCAGCATGAGCCCGCGCACACAGAAATTCGCCTCCGCCGGCCTGATCGTCAGCGTCTTCGTCTTCTGGGAGCTGGTCTGTCTGGCGTTCGGGATATCGCAGCTGATCCTGCCGCGACCGACCCAGATCGTCGCGGCCTTCATCGAATATGCCCCCGCGATCCGGCCCCATGCGTGGCAAACGCTCTACACCACGATGGTCGGGTTCTTCTTCGGAGTTCTGATCGGGCTGTCGCTGGGCGTGCTGATCGGATCATCCCGGCTGGCCTATGACACGGCCTATCCGCTTCTGGTGGGGATCTCCTCGATCCCCAAGGTCGCGGTCGTGCCGATCTTCGTTCTGTGGTTCGGGGCGGGCACCGTGCCTGCGATCCTCACCGCGATGATCATCTGCATCTTTCCCATCGTGGTGAACGTCTCGACCGGCATCGCGACGGTCGAACCCGAACTTGAAGACGTGATGCGCTCTCTCAAGGCCAGCAAGTGGGAAATCCTGTGGAATGTCGGCCTGCCCCGGTCGCTTCCGTATTTCTTTGCCTCGCTCAAGGTCGCGATCACGCTCAGCTTCGTGGGTTCGGTCATCGCCGAGACCGTGGCCTCCAACAAGGGGGTGGGCAACATGATGCTGATCGCCTCGTCGTCGTTCAACGTGCCGCTGGTGTTTTCGGGCCTGATGGTGCTCGCGACCATGGGCATCTCCCTCTACGCGATCTTCGCCTTCGTCGAACGCCGCATGGCCGGCTGGGCGATGCGCAAGGACCACTGAGCTCCCCAAGAAACGCAACCCGACAGGAGTTAGACATGAAGAAACTGCTATCCATCGCCGCCATGGTGGCGGGCCTCGCCTCACCGTCTTTCGCACAGGACGTGGAAATCCGCTTCACCCTCGACTGGAAACTTCAGGGCATCCATTCGTGGTTCTACCTCGCCCAGGAAAAGGGCTACTTCGCCGAAGAGGGGCTCGACGTCACCATCGACCAGGGCGAAGGCTCGGCCGCCACGATCACCCGGATCATGACAGGCGCCTATGATGCGGGCTTTGGCGACATGAACGCGATCATCCAGAACGCTGCCGTGACCCCCGAACTGGCGCCGATCATGGTCTATCAGATCTACAACCAGCCGCCGTTCTCGATCCTGGTCGACGCCGACAGCCCCATTCAGGGTGCCGCCGATCTCGCGGGTATGACGGTCGGCTCTCCGCCCGGATCCGCCGTGACCAAGCTCTTCCCGGCGCTCGCGGCCCAGGCCGGTCTCGACATGGAAACGGTCGATATCCTCAGCGTCCAGCCCAACCTTCAGGAGCAGATGCTGCTTCAGGGCGATGTCGATGCAAGCCTCGTTTTCAACGTGACAAGCTACCTGAACCTGATCGGCCTCGGGAAGGACCCCGATACCGAATACCGCTTCATCGGCTATGGCGATGCCGGGCTCGACATCTATTCGAACGGTGTCATGGTCTCGCGCGAGCTCTACGAGGAAAACCCCGAAGCCGTCGCGGGCCTTGTCCGCGCGATCAACCGCGCGGTGATGGAAATCATCGCCGATCCCGCGATCGGTGCCGCAGCGGTGAAGGAGGTCGAGCCCCTCATCGATGAAGAACTTGAAGAAAAGCGTCTGAACTTCGCGCTGGAATACCTCATCAGCTCGGATGAAAGCCTCGAACTGGGCGTCGGCGCCGTCGACATGGACCGTCTGGCCCGCACGATCGGCATTATCCAGTCGGTCTACGAGTTCGAGACCACGCCCGAGGCCACGACCATCTTCACCGATGCGTTTCTTCCCCCGCTTGAAGAGCGCCAGCTCTGACGTGATCCTGGGGGCCGGACTTCCCCGGCCCCCGACCAAGGACTGACCCGATGCAATCCGACATCCAGATCGACGTGGCCGATGCGCTCATCGGCCCGGACTACACCCCCTCCGGCCCTGTCCGACTGCGGCTTTCCGGCGGCCTGATCGCCGAGATCGGGCCGCTGGACAGGGCCCCCGACGGCCCCGCGCACCTTGCGATCCCGGCGCTCGCCGATGCGCATAACCATGCGCGCCCGCTGTCGACCACCTCCTTCGGATGCGGTGGCAAGCCGCTTGAGCTGTGGCTGCCGCAACTGGCCACCATGCCGGCGGTCGATCCCTATACCGCCTGTGCGGCCTCGTTCGCGCGGTCCCTTCGGGGCGGGGCGACCTCGGTCATGGTTCACCTGACCCGGCCCATGGGCCAGACCCCCCTGCCCGAGGAGGCGCGCGAGATCGCCCGCGCCGCCGCCAATGTGGGCATCTCCATCGGCTTTGCCATCTCGATGCGCGACCGCAATCCGCTGATCTATGGCAACCACGACGCGGTTCTCGACCGCATGCCCCCCGAGGCCGCCGCAATCGCGCGGGACACATGGCTCAGGCCCCTGCCCGCCATCGCCGACCAGATGGCGCTGGTCGATGCGGTGGCCGAGGCGTTGCACGATGCCCCCCATGTCGATGTGCAATACGGACCGACCGGCGTGCAATGGTGCAGCGACGCGCTCCTCTCCGCCATCGCCCAGAGGTCCGCCCGGACCGGACGGCGCATCCACATGCACCTGCTGGAGACCGAACCTCAGCGCCAATGGGCCGATGCCGCCTATCCCGAGGGCATCGTCGCGCGACTGGCCGAAATCGGGTTTCTGTCGCCGCGGCTGACGCTGGCGCATTGCGTCTGGGCGCGGCCCGAAGAACTTGACCTCATCGCGCGCCACAAGGCGCGGATCGCCGTCAACACCTCGTCTAACCTGCATCTTTACTCGGGTCTCGCCCCCGTGCCCGGGATGCTGGACGCGGGCGTCGACGTGGCAATGGGCCTTGATGGCTGCGCCTTCGACGAGGATGACGACGGCCTGCGCGAATTGCGCCTGTTCCACCTGATCAACCATGCGCCGGGCTTTCGCGACGACGCCATGACCCCTGCCCGCGCCCTGCGCGCGGCCTGCCGCACCGGGCGCGCGGCGCTGGGTCTGGGCGATGGCGGGGTTCTGGCCCCCGGAATGCCCGCCGACCTGCTCCTTCTCGATCTCGGGCTGCTGGACCGCGACGCGGTGATGCCGGTCGACCCGCGCGACTTGCTGTTCGCCCGCGCAACGTCGGCCCATATCGCCGAGATCTGGGCGGCCGGGCGCCGCGTTCTGGCCGAGGGTGCCGCAACCGGCGTCGATCTGCCCGCGCTGGAAGAGACGCTGCGCCGCGACTATCGCGCCGCCCTGCCCGCGACGCAGGCCCTGCGTGCGGCTTGGCCCGCCATCTCGGACGAGATCGCGGACCATTACCGGGGCTGCTGCTGATGGCGCGTCAGGCCCGCGTCCATCGCCTGCCCATGTCCGGCCCCGCGGACGTGTCGGCGATCGAGTCGCTGTTCGCCTCGGGCGAGCTTGCGCCCGAAAACATCGTGGCGGTGCTGGGCAAGACCGAGGGCAATGGCTGCGTCAACGACTTCACCCGGGGCTATGCCGTGCAATCCTTGCGCGCGGCCCTCGCCGCCCACCTTCCGCCCGAGAGGATCGACGCGCTGCCCATGGTCATGTCGGGCGGGACGGAGGGCGGCCTTTCCCCCCACTGGATCGTGCTGAGCGAGCAGCACCGGCAAGTCACCGGCCCGGGTCATCGCCCTGCCCTTGCGATCGCCAGCGCCGTCACCCGCCCGCTGACCCCGTCGGAAATCGGGCGGGCCGCGCAGGTCTCACTGGTCGAGGAGGCCGTGCGCGGCGCCATGGCCCGCGCAGCCATCGCGCATCCCGACGACGTGCATTACGTCCAGATCAAATGCCCGCTTCTGACCAGCGAGAGAATCGAGCAGGTCGCAGGCGATGTGGCCACGCAGGACACGCTCAAATCCATGGGCCTGTCGCGCGGGGCCTCTGCCCTGGGCGTGGCGCGCGCCCTGGGCGAGGTGACGCAGGTGCCGGACGACGCCATCGGCGCGGACTGGTCGCTCTGGTCGTCGCGCGCCTCGGCCTCGGCCGGGATCGAGCTGATGTGCTGCGAGATCGTCGTGATGGGCCAGTCGCAGGAATGGGCCGGCGATCTGGCCATCACCCACAGCGTCATGCGCGACGCGATCGACGGGCCGGCCGTCGCCGACATTCTGGCCACAATCGCCCCTGGCGCGCCGCTTCAGTCACAGGCCGACCGGCTGGTCGCCGTTCTGGCCAAGGCCGAGGCCAGCACTGACGGCACGATCCGGGGTCGCCGCCACACGATGCGCGACGACAGCGACATCTCGTCCACCCGCCATGCGCGCGGTTTCGTCGGCGGCGTTCTGGCCGGGCTGACGGGGCTGACCGAACTTTTCGTCTCGGGCGGGGCCGAACACCAGGGACCGGATGGCGGCGGACCCGTCGCCATCATCTACAGAAAGGACATCTCCCCATGAGCGAACTTAAAGTCAGGGCCGGCGACTACACCTTTGGCGGCCATCTCGAGGATGCGGCCGCGCCGCAGACCTGCGCGGCCTTCCGCAAGCTTCTGCCCTATACGGGCAAGATCGTGCATGTCCGCTGGTCGGGCGAAGGGGTGTGGATCCCGCTGGGCGACGAGGATTTCGGCGTCGGTTATGAAAACCACACCAGCCACCCGGCGCCGGGCCACATCATCCTCTATCCCGGCGGGATCAGCGAGACCGAGATCCTTCTGGCCTATGGCGGCGTCGATTTCTCGTCCAAGATGGGCCAATTGGCGGGCAACCACTTCATCACGCTGACATCGGGGCTGGAAAACCTGATGGCGCTTGGCAATTCGGTGCTATGGGAGGGCGCGAAAGACATCTCCTTCAAACTGAGCTGAGCCGCGACCATGGCCCCCATCACCTGCATTGCCGTCTATAGCGGATCGAATTTCGGCGCCCGCCCCGACTATGCCCGCGCCGCCGAAGCGCTTGGCCGCGCCATCGCCGCGCGCGGGATCGGCATCGTCTATGGCGGAACCCACAAGGGGCTGATGGGGGCGATGGCCGATGGTGCCCTTGCCGAAGGCGGCGCGATTCACGGCGTGCTGACCGAACGGCTCCATGCCAAGGGGCACATGCACGAGGGCCTGACCTCGATCGAGATCCTGCCCACGATGGGCGCGCGCAAGGCGCGGATGATCGCGCGGGCCGATGCCTTCGTGGCCCTGCCGGGCGGGATCGGCACGCTTGAGGAATTCATGGAAGTCTGGACGCTCAACCAGCTGGGCGAGATCACGAAACCCGCGGGCCTGTTCAACATCAACGACTATTTCGGCCGGTTCATGGGGTTCATCGACCACATGATCGACGAACAGTTCCTGCCACCCGCGCATCGCCATTCGATCGTGGTCGAGGCAGGGACAGAGGCCTTGCTGGACGGTCTGGCGGCCCATGTGCCGGTGACCGTGCCGAAATGGCTGTGACGCCCGGCCCGCGCATCGTGAAGGTCGGGCTTTGCCTGATCCGGGCGGGGCGGGTTATTCTGGACCGTTCCCGCGGGCAGGAGGTCCACCAGATCCCCGGCGGCAAGCCCGAGGCCGGCGACACCGATCTTGACGCGCTTGCCCGCGAGACACGCGAATTCGTGTGGCATGACATCCGCGCCTCGGACGTGGTGCGCCTGCGCATGCTGCCATGGCTGCGCGAGACCGCCGCCACGGCGCGCTAACCCGCCTGCGCGAGGTAGCTGCGCCAGCCGCCTGTCGCGGTGATGTCGCGGGCCCCGCTGTCATCCTCGTCCACGGCCCATGCCTCGCACAGGAATCCGGTCACCTGCGCCCCATCCTCAAGGGCCACCCGGCCCAGCGATAGCGGCGCGGGGATCGAGGCGAGGAAGTCGCCCACGCTGTCGCGCGGCATCGCCCAGACCTCGACCGCGATCGCCGATCCGCCCTTCCCTACCCGGACAAGACCGGGCCGTTCCGGCGGACCGCCCGGCAGGGCAAAGAGCCGGTAATCGGCCGTGGTCCGCGCCTCGCGCAGGAAAACCGCGCCCAGCCGCCGCATGTCGCCATTCAGAGGCAGGCCCGACATATGTGCCCCGCACACCGCGATCCGGATATGCGTGTCGGCGCAATCGCGGGGCACAGCCCGGGCCGCGCGGGGGGCGCCCGTCGCGCCAAGGGTCCTGTCGCCGGCCATTTCGAACGTCTCGGCCAGCGCCGCAAGAAGACCGTCCCGGCCAGCGCGGGCGATCAGCGTCACGCTGCCCGGGCGGCCATCGGCGCGCGCGGGCGTCGGCACCGCAAGCGCGCACATATCCATCAGGTTCACGAAATTCGTATAGGTCCCGAGCCGCGAATTGGGCGTGACGGGATCGGCCACAAGATCGGCGCGGCTGTAGAAGGTGGGGATCGACGGCACGCAGAGCAGGTCAAGCCCCGCCATCTGCGCCTCGGCGAGACGGGACAGCTCCTTCAAGCGGTAGATGCCACGAAACGCATCGGCGGCCGACATCCCGTCGGCCCGGCCGATGATCGCGCGGGTCACCGGCAGGATCGCCTCCGGGTCCGTGCGCAACAGGTCCTCGATCACCGTGAAGCGCTCGGCCACCCAGGCGCCCTCGTAAAGCATTTCGGCCACATCATAGAAAGGGCGCAGGTCGATCTCGCGCAGATCGGCGCCCGAGGCGCGCAGGAGGGCCAGCGCCTCCTCGAAGGCCCGGGCCTGAACCAGATCGCCAAAGAATTCGCGGCTGGCCGCATCGGGCACGCCCACCAGGGGCGCCGTGGGCGCGCGCGCCAGATCGGGGGCTGCGACGGGCCGGGAAAAGGCGTCGTCCGGGTCAGGGTCCGCGGCGACCTGAAAGACGCGATAGGCATCCTCGACCGACAGCGCAAAGATCGAGACCGTCTCGACACTGCGGCAGGCGGGCACGACGCCGCGCCCCGACAGCGCGCCCAGCGTGGGCTTGAGCCCCACGATGTTGTTGAGCGCGGCCGGAACCCGCCCCGACCCGGCAGTATCGGTGCCCAGCGCGAAGGTGACGATCCCGTGCGCCACCGCCACGCCCGACCCCGATGACGACCCGCCCGGCACGATCTCGGGGTCGATGGCGTTGCGGGGCACGCCGTAGGGCGACCGCACGCCCACAAGACCTGTGGCGAACTGATCGAGGTTCGTCTTGCCGATGACGAGCGCGCCCGCCGCGCGCAGCCGTGCGACCACATGGGCATCTGCGTTGGCGTCGTAGGCATAGGCAGGACAGGCCGCCGTGGTGACCATCCCGGCCACGTCGATATTGTCCTTGACCACGAAGGGCACACCCCAAAGGGGCAGGTCGGGGTCGAAATCGCCCAGGGCCAGCCCCTCTTCGAGCACGTCGCGCCTGTCGCGCAGCGTGATGAAGATCGCCGGATCCCCGATCCGGGCGATCCGGTCATAGACCTTGTCCAGCACGTCTCCGACCGACATTCCATCGCCATAGGCCCGGCGCAGCCAGGGAAGTGTGGGGGCGAATTCCATGTGGGGGACCTCTTGTCTTGCCTTCTGTCCCAACAATGCGCGTTGTGGCGGTCAGCACAAACGCTATTAATTCAATAAACCGCTTCGTTTTTAGCATCACTCGTCAAGGACACCCATGCGCCACCTTCAGAATTTCCGCTATATCGAGGCCGTGATGCGCGCGGGCTCCATCCGCCGGGCGGCCGATGACATGAACATCACCTCCTCGGCACTGAACCGTCGTATCCAGCGTTTCGAAGAGGAATTCGGCTTTGAAATCTTCGAACGCCTGCCGCGCGGTGTGCGTCTCAACCCGGCGGGGGAATTGCTGATCCAGCATTTCCGCCAGCAGGAATCCGACCTCAAGCGGGTGCAAAGCCAGGTGGCCGACCTCGCCGGTGAGCGGCGCGGCCATGTCTCGGTTGCCTGTTCGCAGGCGCTTGTGCCCTATTTCCTGCCCGAACGGATCGCGGCCTACCGGCTGCGGCATCCGGGGGTGACCTTCAGTGTCACCGTGCGCGACAGGCGGGCGGCGGAGATTGACCTCAGCGAATTCAACTCCGATCTGGCGCTGGTCTTCGAGCCGGTGCAGATGGTCGATTTCGAGGTTCTGTGCCACCTGCCGCAGGTCATCCATGCGCTGATGCGGCGCGATCACCCGCTTGCGACCAAGGCCGAGCTGCGCCTGCGCGACTGCATCGACGTGCCGCATATCCTGCCCGCGCCCGAATTCGGGGTGCGCGCGCTGATCGACATCGCGCTGAGCGGCAGCACACGGCGCGCACAGCCCAGCGTCGAATCGGGCAGCTTCGATTTCATGCGCCACTACGTGCTGCATGAAAACGTGCTGGCCTTTCAGATCCCCATCGGTCTGCGCCCGCGCGAGGAAAGCGGTCTGGTGGCCCGGCCCATCTCGACCCGCGACATCCCAGCCGGCGCGCTGATCCTCGGTCAGCGGCGCGGGCGAAGCCTTCCGGTGGCCTCGGCGAAATTCGCGCAGGACCTGATCGCGTCGCTTGAGGATTTCCAGTGAAGCCCGATGCCTCGGGGTCCGAGTGCTGCAAAAAATGCATCGGATTTGGAAAAATATAGCACACGTCAGGAGCATTCGCCTTCGCTACGGTTGATCCAAGACGGCGCGAGACCTTGCCGCGCCGCGCAGATCACCATCATCCGGAGTGAAGAGCATGACCAATCGAAAGACCCTGTCCCGGCGCAGCTTTCTGAACCAGAGTGCCGCCGGCATCGGAGCGCTGGCCGTGGGTGGCATCGCCGGCCCGGCCCTTGCCGCCACGCCCCTGACCGTCGGGTTCATCTATGTCGGCCCGCGCGACGATTTCGGCTATAATCAGGCCCATGCCGAGGGCGCGGCCGCCGTGGCCGCCATGGAGGGCATCACCGTCATCGAGGAAGAGAACGTCCCCGAAACGCAGGACGTTCAGAACACGATGCAGTCGATGATCCAGTTCGACGGCGCGACGCTGCTGTTTCCCACGTCGTTCGGCTATTTCAGCCCCCACATCCTCGAAGTGGCGCCGAACTATCCCGATCTGCGGTTCCAGCATTGCGGCGGGCTTTGGAACAGCGCCGAGCATCCGTCGAATGTCGGCTCCTATTTCGGCTATATCGGGATGGGCCAGTATCTCAACGGGATCGCCGCGGGCCATGCCACCCGGTCCAAGAAAATCGGCTTTGTCGCGGCCAAGCCGATCCCGCAGGTTCTGAACAACATCAACTCGTTCCTGCTGGGTGCCCGCGCCGTTGATCCCGAGATCGTCTGCCAGGTGATCTTTACCGGGGAATGGTCGCTGGCCGTCAAGGAGGCGGAGGCCACCAACGCGCTGGCCGATCAGGGCTGCGACGTGATCACCTGCCATGTGGACGGACCCAAGGTCGTCGTCGAAACCGCCGCCGGGCGCGGCGCCTATGTCTGCGGCTATCACGCCGATCAAAGCGCGCTGGCCCCCGATCTTTACCTGACCGGCGCCGAATGGAACTGGGCCGGCGTCTATACCGGCATGGTCGAGACGGTTCAGGCCGGCGGCAGCATCGACAATTTCGTGCGCGGCGGCCTTGCCGACGGGTTCATCAAGATGAGCCCGCTTGGCCCCGCCGTCTCCGACGCGGCCCGCAACCAGTTCGAGGCCGTGAAGGCCGAGATCATGCAAGGCGGATTTGCCGCGATCAAGGGCCCGCTCAACGACAACGAGGGCAACGTGATCGCGACCGCAAGCCAGGCCTTCCCCGAGGATGATGTCGCGCTGGAAAGCATGGACTACCTCGTCGAGGGCGTCATCGGCTCGACCGGGGCCTGAGCCGCCCCATGGCCGATCAGGCGTTCCATACAAGGCGATGGCCGGTCCGGGCAGCAGCGATCGACACGCTGCTGCCCCGGATCGAGGCTGTGGCGATCCCCGCCATCGGCCTGATCGGCGGCTTTGCCATCTTTGCCATCTTTCTGATGTCGCAGGGGAAATCGCCGGTCGAATTCGCCTCGCTCGTGTGGAAGGCGGGCTATTCCTCGGCCTTTTCGCTGCAAAACACCTTCTCCCGGGTGGCGCCTTTGCTTTTTGCCGCCCTTTGCGTGGCGCTCCCCGCGCGGCTGGGTCTTGTGGTCATCGGCGGGGAGGGCGCCATCGTGCTGGGCGGCCTTGGCGCGGGGGTGGCGGGTGTGGCGCTCGCGGGTCTGCCCTCGGCGATGGGTTTCGCCGGCATGGTGATCGCCGCGATGGGGCTGGCGGGTCTGTGGATGGGCCTTGTCGGCGTGATGCGGGTCAAGCGTGGCGTGAACGAGACCATTGCCTCCCTCCTGATGGCCTATATCGCGATCGCGCTGTTCAACCATTTCGTCGAGACGGTCTTTCGCGACCCCGCAAGCCTCAACAAACCCTCGACCGCGCCGCTTCCCGACGGGCTTCGTGTGGGCGAGATGCCGGTCATCACCACCCATTGGGGGCTGATCGTCGGCATCTGCGCCTGCGTCGCCTGCTGGGTCCTGATCGAACGGACAAAGCTGGGCTTTGCCGCGCGGCTGGCCGGTGACAGCGCCCGCGCGGCCAAGGTGCAGGGCCTGCCCGTGGACCGCCTGATCATCGGCTTCATGGCGCTTGGCGGGGCGCTGGCGGGGCTTGCGGGCCTGTTCGAGGTGGCCGCCGTTCACGGCTCGGCCAATGCCTCGCTGATCGCGGGCTATGGCTATACCGGCATCCTCGTGTCGTTTCTCGCGCGGCACAATCCGCTGGCGATCGTCCCCGTGGCGATCCTGCTGGGCGGGATCGAGGCGTCAAGCGGGCTGATCCAGCGCCGGATGGACCTGCCCGACGCGACGAACCTTGTCCTGCAAGGCATGATCTTCGTGGCGATCCTGTTCAGCGAAACGCTGTCGGGCCGGCTGCGCATCCTGCAACCGGGCACATGGGGGCGGACATGAGCGCCGATATCGGCCTTTGGGGCGTGCCGCTCGCGATCCTTGCGGGCGCGATCCGGGTCTCGATCCCTTTCCTGTTCGTGGCCCTTGGTGAATGCCTGACCGAACGCTCGGGCCGGATCAACCTGGGCCTCGAGGGCACGCTCGTCTTCGGGGCGATGGCGGGCTATGCCATCTCCTACGAGACGGGCAATGCCTTCGTGGGGGTTGCCGGGGCGGCGGTGGCAGGCTCGCTCTTTGGCCTGTTTCACGGCTGGGTGTGCAAGTTTCGCGGCGTGAACGACATCGCCATGGGCATCGCGATGATGCTTCTGGGGCTTGGCCTCGCCTTCTATTTCGGCAAGGGCTACATCCAGCCGGTGGCCCCGGACCTGCCCTCGATCCCGCTGGGCAACTGGTCCGACACTCCCCAGATCCGCGCCGCACTTGAAATCAACATCCTGTTCTTCGTGGGCGCGGCCCTTGCCGTGGCCATGTGGTGGATGTTCCGCCAGACACGTCTGGGCCTTGTCATCCGCGTCGTGGGCGACAGCGCCGATGCCGCACGCGCCATGGGCATGAATATCGACCGGGTCCGCCTTCTGGCCACCGGCGCGGGCGGCGCGCTGACGGGCGTGGGCGGGGCCTACCTGTCGCTCGCCTATCCCGGCAGCTGGAACGAGGGCATTTCCTCGGGCCAGGGCCTGATGGCCGTCGCGCTGGTCATCTTTGCCCGCTGGAGTCCGATCGCCTGTTTCTGGGCGGCGCTTCTCTTTGGCGGGGCGGGCGCGCTTGGCCCCGCGCTCCAGTCGGTCGGGGTCAGCGAGGGCTACTACCTTTTCTACGCCGCGCCATACGTGCTGACACTTGCGCTTCTTGTCCTCACCAGCTCGCCCGAACGCGCCCTGCGCGGCGCCCCGGGCGAGTTGAGCATCACCAAGTAAACGGAGATCGCGATGAATGGCCTCGGAGGTCTGAACAAATCTGAAAACGGCGTCGTGCTGGGCATGGTCCAGCTGCAACTGCCGGTCGTCGAAACCAAGGCGGACCTGACCGCCCAGACGGCCCGCGTGGTCGAACTGGTCGGCAAGGCCCGGCGCAACATGGCCACGATGGATCTGGTGGTCTTCCCCGAATATGCGCTGCACGGCCTGTCGATGGACACCAATCCCGAGATCATGTGCAGCATGGACGGCCCCGAGGTCGCGGCCCTGAAACAGGCCTGCATCGACAACGCGATCTGGGGCTGTTTTTCCATCATGGAGGCCAATCCCGGCGGATATCCCTACAATACCGGCCTGATCTTCGACGATCAGGGAGAGCTGCGGCTGTATTACCGCAAGATGCACCCCTGGGTCCCGGTCGAGCCGTGGGAGCCGGGCGATGGCGGCATCCCGGTCTGCGACGGGCCCAACGGATCGAAGATCGCGCTGATCATCTGCCATGACGGCATGTTCCCCGAAATGGCGCGCGAATGCGCTTACAAGGGGGCCGAGATCATGATCCGCACCGCCGGTTACACCGCGCCGATCCGCGACAGCTGGCGGTTCACCAACCAGTCGAACGCCTTCTGCAACCTGATGGTCACGGCCAATGTCTGCATGTGCGGCAGCGACGGCACCTTCGACAGCATGGGCGAAGGCATGATCTGCAATTTCGACGGCGCGATCCTTGCCCACGGCACGACCGGCCGCGTGAACGAGATCATCACCGCCGAGGTCCGCCCCGACCTCGTGCGCGAGGCGCGTGCGGGCTGGGGGGTCGAGAACAACATCTACCAGTTCGGCCATCGCGGTTACGTGGCCGTCAAGGGGGGCGCACAGGATTGCCCCTATACCTACATGACCGACCTTGCGGCAGGCCGGTATCGCCTGCCGTGGGAAGACGAGGTCAAGGTCACCGATGGCACGTCCTGCGGGTTTCCGGCGCCCACACGGGCTTACGGCGAAAAGGCGCAGGAGGCCGCGGAATGAGCGTGATCGCGGCCGATCCCTATGACTGGCCCTATAATGGCGACCTGCGGCCCGACAACACCGCGCTGATCGTCATCGACATGCAGACCGATTTCTGCGGCCCGGGCGGTTATGTCGATGCGATGGGCTATGACCTGTCGCTGACCCGCGCGCCGATCGAGCCGATCCGCGCGGTTCTGGCCGCGATGCGGGCGGGCGGCTATCATGTGATCCATACCCGCGAGGGCCACCGCCCCGACCTGTCCGACCTGCCCGCCAACAAGCGCTGGCGCAGCCAGCGGATCGGCGCGGGCATCGGCGATCCCGGCCCCTGCGGCAAGATCCTGGTGCGCGGCGAACCGGGCTGGGAAATCATCGACGAGCTGGCCCCCGACCCCGGCGAGCCCGTCATCGACAAACCCGGAAAGGGCAGCTTCTGCGCCACCGATCTGGAACTGCTGCTGCGGACCCGCGGGATCGAGAACCTGATCCTGACCGGCATCACTACCGATGTCTGCGTCCACACCACCATGCGCGAGGCCAATGACCGCGGCTTCGAATGCCTGCTGCTGGAGGGTTGCTGCGGCGCCACCGACAGGGGCAACCACGACGCCGCGATCAAGATGGTCAAGATGCAGGGCGGAGTCTTCGGCACGGTGTCGGACAGCGCGACCTTTGTCGCAGGTCTGCCGGGATGACCGAGACGCGCCACGAAAACGGCGCCCTCGGGGTGGAGGCGGTGGGCCTGACCATGCGGTTCGGGTCGTTCACCGCGCTTGATTCCGTGTCGATCCGTATCCGTCCGGGCAATTTTCACGCGCTTCTGGGCGAAAACGGCGCGGGCAAATCGACCTTCGTGAAATGCCTGATGGGGTTCTACCAGGCCAGTGACGGCGACATTCTCGTCGAGGGCCGCGAGGCCCGCATGACCCACCCGCGCGTGGCGCAGGGGCTGGGGCTGGGCATGGTCTATCAGCATTTCACGCTGGTCCCCTCGCTGACCGGCGCCGAAAACCTTGTCATCAGCCGGGGCGATGTGCCCATGCGCATCGACTGGGCGGCCGAAAATCGTGCCCTGCGCGATTTCATGGCGCGGATGCCCTTTACCGCGCCCCTTGACCGGCCGGTCGCCGATCTGTCGGCGGGCGAGAAACAGAAGCTCGAGATCCTCAAGCAATTATACCTCGGCCACCGCTTCCTTGTGCTGGACGAACCCACCTCCGTCCTTACCCCGCAGGAGGCCACGGAAATCCTCAGCCACGTGCGCGCGCTGACGCAGGCGGGCGAGATCACCGTCCTGATGATCACCCACAAGTTTCGCGAGGTGACCGAATTCGCCGACGAGGTCACCGTCCTGCGCAACGGCCGGCATGCAGGCCATGGCCGCGTCGGCGATCTGAGCCATGCCGACATGGCGCGAATGATGATCGGGGAACGCCAGAGCCGGCCGATGCCCGACCGCGCGGGGCGGACGGGCGACACCGTCCTGTCGCTGCACGATGTCCGCGCCCTTGACCGAAGCGGCCTGCGGCAGATCGCGATCGACGACCTCAGGGTCCGCGCGGGCGAGATCGTGGGCATCGCGGGCATATCGGGCAACGGCCAATCCGACCTGATGGAAATCCTGACCGGTCAGCGCAGTCTTCTGTCGGGCGAAATGCGGGTGCACGACACGCCCTATCACGCCCGCAGGCCCGAGGCCCGACGGCTGAGGGTGCGCTACCTGCCCGAAGAGCCGCTGCACAATGCCTGCGCGCCCCGGATGAGCGTGGCCGACAACCTTGCGCTGCGCAGTTTCGATGATGGCCGCGGCATTTGGCTTGACCGGGCGGGCATCGCCGCGCGCGCAGACCGCAAGATCATCGATTTCAACATCAAGACGCGATCCCGCGAGGCGCCTGTCCGGGCCCTGTCGGGCGGCAACGTGCAACGCACGGCGCTGGCGCGGGAACTGACCGGCGATGTCGACCTGCTGATCGTGGCCAATCCCTGTTTCGGCCTCGATTTCGCGGCGACCGAGGCGATCCACGACCGGATCATGGCCGCGCGCAATTCGGGCACCGCGGTCCTGATGATCAGCGAGGATCTGGACGAATTGCTGAAACTCGCCGACCGTATCATCGTGATGGCGGAAGGAACGCTGGTCCACGAAACCCCGGCCCATGCCGCCGACCCGGCGATGCTGGGACAATACATGTCAGGCCATTCATGACCCGGATCGACGCCCTGCCCTTTGCCTTCGACCTTGACCCGAATTCCGTGGGTCTGGTCGTGATCGACATGCAGCGCGACTTTGTCGAGCCGGGCGGCTTCGGCGAGAGCCTTGGCAACGATGTGCGCCCCCTGCAGGAAATCGTGCCCACCGTGGCCAGGCTGATCGCGGGGTTCCGGGCCCATGGGCGTCCGGTCCTGCACACCCGCGAATGCCATGCGCCCGACCTGTCGGATTGCCCCCCCGCCAAACGGCTGCGCGGCGATCCCGCGCTGCGCATCGGGGATGCGGGGCCGATGGGGCGTATCCTGATCGCGGGGGAACCGGGGGCAGAGATCGTGCCCGACCTTGCCCCTCTGCCCGGCGAAGTCGTGATCGACAAACCCGGCAAGGGCGCCTTCTGCCGGACGGATTTCGAGGCGATCCTTGGCGAGTTGGGCCTGCGGCACCTGGTCTTCGCCGGTGTCACGACCGAGGTCTGCGTGCAGACCACAATGCGCGAGGCCAATGATCGGGGCTTTGAATGCCTTCTGGCCGTCGATGCCACCGCGAGCTATTTTCCGGCCTTCAAGCAGGCCGCGATCGACATGATGACGGCGCAGGGCGCGATCGTGGGATGGGCCGCCAGCACCGCACAAATCCTCGAGGCCCTTGATGACTGATCCCACGATCCTGCGCCGATACCTCACGACCGACTGGCGCGATGCCGATTACCGGCCCTTCCGCGACGGGATCGAGATCGCCCGCCTGCGCGAGGATGACCCGGCCGTGGCACTTTTGCGCTATGCGCCCGGTGCGCGGGTGCCCGAACACCGCCATGAGGGGCTCGAGATGATCTGCGTCCTCGATGGCGCCCAATCGGACGAACGCGGCACCTACGAGACGGGCGATGTGGTGCTCAACCCGACGGGCAGCGTGCATTCGGTCTGGTCCGATCCGGGCTGCGTCGTCCTGATCCTGTGGGAAAGGCCGATCACCTTCCTCTGAAACCTTGCCCTCCATACCGCCTCGGAAAAGCGTGACCGATGTCGACCAATCGTGTTAGCGTTTTCATATTGACGTTGGGTCAAGTGAATTCTCGGGGACGGAATTTGAAAGATTTCGACGCGGATCTGGCCGATCTCCAGACAGAGCACGAGGCCTTGCAGGCCGCCCTTCTTCTGGTTCGCACAGCTTTGCGCGAGGCCCAGGGCCTGACCGGTCCGCTGCATCCGGGCGGGCCGGATGTGCCCGACCCGGCCCCGGGTCAGGCCAGAGCAAATGATCAGGACACCGACGCACTTGTCTCCGTGCTCGAGGAGTTGCGCGAGCAGTTGCGACCCCTTGAAGACCTGCCGTCGCGGTCATCCGACGACACCGAGGCTGCCAGATCGGAACTGGCCTCGGCCATGGAGGACCTTTCGGCCCTGCGCGAGGCGGCCACCCCGAACCCCTTTGCCGCCGATGGTGCGCTTCTGGGTCACCTGCGCGATTTCGCCCTCGATCTGGATGCGGCACAGGCGGACCTCGCTGTGGCCCTGCGGACCCAGACCGCCCCCGACCAGACCGCGACGCCCCTTCAGGCCCGGTTCACGCAGGACGAGATCGACACCGCCGTCGACAACCTCGTGGCCTATGACGCGGCCCTGTTCGAAAGCCTCGACAACGTGGCCGAGATCCGCGACGCAGTCTGGAGTGCGCTGGATTCGCTGGGTATCATCGACCGGGCCATCGACAAGATCGTCGATTTCCGCGACGCCATCGGCGGGTTCGGTGACGATCTCGACAAGCTGGAGCTTGTGTTCAAGCTTCTCGACAAGGCCGGCCCCCTCAAATCCGTGGCCAAGATCGGCCGCGAGATCACCGATGCCGTGGGCGACCGGATCGACAGTTTCGAACGCAAGATCGACGACGTGGTCGAGCGGATCGAGAATAGCGCCGTCAAGCGGCTGGTCGACGACATCATCGAGAACCTCGAAGACTTCGACGACATGCTCTCATCGGTCGAGACCGAGCTTGAATCGCATCAGGCGGCGTTTGGCAGCGTGGCCTCCATAGTCTCGAAACTCTCGACATTCGCCTCCGAACCGATCGTGGCGGCGGGCACCCTCGTCGAGGGCCCGCTTGCCGCGCTGACCCTGATCAACGAGGTCTATGCCGAGCTGCGCGACGTCATCACCGCGTTCAATGTCGACACGCCGGATGCGGATTTCTCGCTCGTGATCGAGGCGGAACAGGCGATGGCCAAGGTCCTGGATTCACTCGATTTCATCCGCCAGCCGCTGAACGACGTCTACAACCTGCTCAAGCCGATCGAGCCGCTTCTCGATGCGGTGGGCTTCATCACCGCCATCACGGTCGATCCGGTGATCGACATCATCCTCGACACGATCGGCATCGACGACCTGCTGGATGACGCGGCCGACAAGATCCTGTCCTTCCTGCCGAATGTCGATTTCCTCGACACGCTCGATGCGTCCTTCGATCAGCTGGAAGAGACGCTTGCGGCCTATGATCCGCTTCAGGCGGACCTGCCCACCTATGACCATGACGACGACGCCGGAACCGACGAGATCCCCGACCCGTTCGGCATTGGCCAATGGGTCGCCGAAGAGTTGCGCGACGGGCTGACCGCCGTGATCACAGACACGTTCGGCGCGCTCAGCGCCGAAGGCATCGGTGTTGCGGTCGAAATCCCGACCGGTCTGACAGGCGCCGATGACGACGAGGATCTGACGGCCGAGATCCCCGGCACGGACACGCCGATCAACGACCTGATCATGATCGGCAATGCCGAGAACAACACGATCACGGCCAGCGGCGGAGACAATGTCCTGTTCGGTGCCGAAGGTGATGACACCCTGATCGGCGCCGATGGCGACGGCGACGATCGTGCAGTTTTTCTTGGCCGTCTGGGCGAATACCTGATCAGCCGCGAAACCGACAGCGCCCCCGTGATCATCGAACATGCCTCGCCGATCGCGGGCGAATCCCTCGACGGGCGCGACACGCTGATCGACATCGACAGCGTGTCCTTCCTCGGCGGGTCCAGCGGCACCGAACTCACCCTCACGATCGAGGAATTGCTGGGCCAGGTCATCCGCGTCGAAACGGCAAGCTATGACGTGAACACCGAACAGGCCGACCTTCTGGCAGATGATCCGCTGACCCCGTTCTTCCTGTTCGCGGCCTTCACCGGCGCCACCCTGACCGGCGCGGGCGGGGATGACCTGATCTCGGGATCGACGGGCGATGACATCCTGAACGGGATGGGCGGCGACGACCTGATGGAAAGCCTCGGCGGCTTTGACACCCTCTTCGGCGGCGAGGGTCAGGACACCTTCGTCTATTACTACGATGGCGAAGGGGGCGGCGGGCCGCTCAAGGTCGATCTGGCAGGCTCTGTCCAGTCGGGGAACGGCACCCAGATCAATGCCGAGATCAATTCCTCTTTCCAGGTCGAACTACACAGCATCGAGAATGTCCTGATCGAGGATGATCGCCAATCCGCCATCTTCGGCGACGATACGGCCAACGAACTGGCCGTCAGCGGCGATCAGCGCTCCCTGCTCGATGGGCGCGGCGGCGACGACATCCTGCGGGGCGGATCGAACGGCGATGTCCTGATCGGGGGCCTTGGCAATGACAGCCTGTTTGGCGGCAAGGGCAATGACGCCCTGATCGTCGGCGACGTTCTGGCCGACGATATCGGCGGCACGCCCGAAGAAAACGGGCAGTTCTACGATGGCGGCGATGGCGACACCGACAGCCTGAACTATTCCACCGATATCCGCGATATCGTCGACGCGCCCTTTCCCAGCGATGAGCTTTCGGGCTTTCGCGACCGCGCCTATGACCAGGTGGCCTCGGGCCCTGTCCGGGTTCTGGGCGACGGCACGGTCGAGCGGCTCTCCTCCGACGGGGCGCGCGTTCTGGCCACCGACATCGCGATCAATATCGAGGCCTATGTCGGTTCGGATTTCGACGACACGCTGTTCGGCTCTCCGGGCGACGACGCGCTCTATGGCCTCGATGGCGGCGCGGGCGACGACATCATCTATGGCGGCAACACCTATGGCGTCGTGAATGGCGGCGAAGGCGCCGACATCATCTTTGCCGGCACGGGCGGGGCAAGCTACGAGGGCTCCACGCAGGCGACGCTTGATCTGACCGCGGTCGACGGCGTGCGCTGGCGGGTCGACAACGGCCTGCGCGCCTATTCCGCCATCGACAATCAGGACATCACGAGCGACGGGGCTATCACCTCCTTCAACGGCGGTTCGCGCAACGGCTTCAGCACTTTCATCGGCAGCGACTTCGACGACGAATTCTCCATCACCGAGAATTACGAGCTGACCATCCATGGCGGGGCGGGCGACGACCAGATCCGCGTGGATGGCAACGGATCGGAACGTCACAACGTCTTTGGCGGTGCGGGCGATGACGTGATCACCCTCGACCAGGACGCTCTGGCCGAGGGCGGTGATGGCGAAGACGAGATTTTCGTCGAACGCTCCGGCTCCGTCAATGGCGGGGCGGGCGACGATTTCATCATGGTCAACCGCGCCGACCCGGGCACGATCCTGCGCGGCGGCGAAGACCCTGTCGACGAAGACGGGAACCAGCGGCAGGATCTGGATTATATCTCGGCCCGGCCCAACAATCCGTCCCGCGGGGTCATCATCGACCTGCTTGGCGGCACCATGACCGACAACGACAATTCCGAGAGCATCGACGCCCAGATCTCCGAATTCGAGGGTGCCATCGGATCGGACGCGCATGGTGACGTGCTGGGCGGAGACGAAAACGGAAATGTCCTGATCGGCGGCGGCGGCAATGACGTGCTCGAGGGTCGCACCGGCGTGATCGCGGCGGACGAATCCACCGGCTCGCCGGGCGATCCGTCAGGCAACGACCTGCTTTATGGCGGCGAGGGGAACGACACGCTGCATGGCGGCGACGGCGACGACCTTCTGCATGGCGGGGCGGGCCGTGACGTCCTGATCGGCGGGTCGGGCAACGACACCGCGTCCTACGCGCTTTCGGCGCCGGGTGCCGACCGCGCAATCACCCGCGCCTCATCGGAAAGCACCGTCACGGCGGGCATTTATGTCAACCTTTCCGAAGGTTGGGCAGGGCCAAATGACGGGACCGGCGCGACGGACACCCTCGACGGGATCGAGAACATCGTTGGCACCTCGGCCGATGACGAGATCATCGGCGATGCGGGGGACAACGCGCTGGACGGGGGCGAAGGCGACGACACGATCACCGGCCTTGGCGGCGACGACCGGATCGCGATGCAGGGCAACGACACCGCCTATGGCGGCGACGGGGACGACTATTTCGTGATCGGCGCCGGAACCATGACCATTGATGGCGGCGTGGGCGAGGACACGCTGGAATTCGGGCCCTCTGCCAAGGTCACGGTCGATGCCGAGGCGGGGACCTACACCGCCGAGCTGCTTGTCACCCGCGCGGTCTGGGCCGACGCCATGGGCGCCAGCATGGAAGGCACCGATGCCAGCCGCACCATCGACGGCACCACCCTGACCCCAGACGAGATCCTGCAATCGGACCCGATCTTCGCCAACAGCATCGACGATCTCGACCGGCTTGTCCCTGAGGTCGAGGATGACGGTTTCGAAATCCGTCTGATCACCGAGGTCGTGACCTTTACCGGCACCTTCACCGACGTGGAGAATTTCGTCATCTCGCGCACGCCCGATGCGGGCGGCATCCTGCGCGCCGGAAGCGGGGACGATATCCTGACAGGCGGTCGCGGCGATGATCAGATCCATGGCGGCGCGGGCGCCGATTTCATCTTCAGCATCGGCGGCAACAACCTCATCGAGGGCGGCGCCGGATCGGATATCGGCATTACCCAAAGCGGCAATTCCACCTTCGCCGAAGAGGATGGGGGCACCTCGCAATCCGCCGACCGGCCCGTCGACGACATCTACGTCGCGGGCTGGGGCGACGACGTGTTGATGGCGGGGGCCGGGCACGACATCGTTCTGGGCGATCCGGCCGAAGACTGGGCCTTCGGCGCCGACACGCTGGATGGCGGGACAGGCGACGACATCCTTCAGGGCGGGTTCGGGGCGGATATCTTCGTCTTCGGCGCCGATCATGGGCAGGACATCATCGCCCGGGTCGATATCGACGCGGTCTTTGACGACCCGCCCCCGGATATCGCGGATGTCCCCCTTCTGAATGGGGCGGATTTCCAGACGGGCCTCGACCGGATCGACCTGAGCGGCATTTCCGACATCGGCTCCTTCGGAGAACTGGAACTGACCGACACCGCGTCAGGGGTCCTGATCGACACCGGGCAGGGCACGATCCTGATCGCGGGGCTGATCTCGGGCGATCTGTCCGAAAGCGATTTCATCTTTGTCTAACAGATACTTGCCGGCAGACTGCCCGGCCTGGCCGCGCGATTTCCACAGACAGGAGCACCACGAATGACACCATCCCGCAAAACGGCGATCCTGCTTCTGCTGACACTGGGCCTTGCGGGTTGCGGCGGCGGCGGCGCAGTGGTCGATGATGATCCTCCGCAGGAGGGCGGCGGTGGCGGTGGTGGCACTTCGCCCCCGGACGATTCCCTTGGGGGGACGACCGACACCGCGGTGGCCGTCCGTGTCGTGGAACTTGCCAATTCCGGCGACCTGGTGGACATCGTCCCGGGCGAATTCGACGGGACAACCGACGTGATCAGCCTCGACTCCCTCGAACTTTCCATCGACAGCGCCTCCGCCCTCAGCGAGGGCCGGTTCTACAGCGCCGCGCTCGAAGACGGGTCGAGCTATCGTCTCGTCTATGTGCCGACCGAATTCTCCGAGATACCCACGACGGGGCAATCGGTGTTCGACGGCGCGGCCTCGATCCTTGTCACGCTGACCGATGCCGGCGATGCCAACGGCACCTATAACGGCATCATGGACGCCCGGATCGTCGCCGATTTCGACAACCCCACGGGCAGCAGCCTGTTTCTGGACAACCTGTCGGAGGCCACGTTCTCCAGCGCTGCCGCACCAACCGACGGCACAATGCCCTATACCCCGACTGGCGGCGAAAGCGTGTCGATCATCGGGCTCGAGGACAACCAGACCGGCCTTGTCAGCGGAACGGATACTAGCGCGAGCCTCGCCGATTTCGGGGAAACCGGTATCAGCGCGGCCGCGACCGCCAGCCAGATCGAGCTTGAGGCAGGTTTCGCCGGCCCCGACGCAAGCGAGATCGCGGGCGGGGTCCGCATCGACGGAGACGAAGCGGACCTGCGGATCGAGTTCACGGGCGCGCAATAGCCCCCGCCGCCCCGCTCACACCGCGACAATCTCGAAAACAAGCGCATTGAAATCTTCCGCGCGATAAGAAATCGTGTGTTACACCCGACACCCCGGGGCAGAGCGACGGAGGAGCAGCCTGTAAGGCGCTTTGGCATGGCAGACAGCAGAATTCGCAACATGGAGGAGTTCGCCGCGGTCAGCGGTATCTCCCGACCGACCGTGTCGAAGTATTTCAACGACCCCGACAGCGTGCGCAAGTCGACCCGCGCCCGGATCGAGAAGGCGTTGGAACAATACGATTACCGGCCCAACATCTTTGCCATGAACCAGAACCGCAAGCTGACCAAGAATGTCGGCATCGTGGTGCCCTATCTCGCCGATCCCTTCTTCGCTGAAATCGCCCGCAAGATCGAACAGCGCTGCCTTGATGCCGGGTTCCGCCCCACGCTTTACAGCGCGCATGGCCAGCAGGCGCTGGAAAACGACATCCTCGACAGCCTGCGCTCGCTGAAACCGGCGGGCGTGCTTCTGGCTCCGCTGGGCCGCGCCTCGGACCGGGCCGAGATCGAGAAATTCTGCGCCGATGTCCCGACGGTCCTGTTCGACAGCAATATCGAGGGCGTGGGCGAGGCCTTTGTCGGGTCCGACAATTACAGCTTCGTGTCGCAGACCGTCGAATACCTGACCCGAACGGGCGAACCGCCCGCCTTTTTCGAGATGCGCACCCCCGCCAACCCCAACGCCAACAAGCGGCGGCTGGCCTATATCGCGATGATGGAACGGCTGGGATACGAACCGCACGTGATCCGGATCGAGGGCGAGGGCTGGAATTTCGAGGAGATCGGCCACAAGGGCGCGCACGAGGTTCTGGCCGCCGATGCGCTGCCCACCGACGCGGTCCTGTGCAGCAATGACCGGCTGGCGATCGGATTCCTGGCGGCCTGCTATGAACGCGGGATTCGCGTGGGGCGCGATTCGGGGGCGACCTTGAGGGTCGCGTCGAACGATGATCACCCCTTCTCGCGCTTCACCTGCCCGTCCCTGACCACCGCCGCGCACGACTACGACAACGTCGCGAATCGCAGCGTCGAGACGCTGTTCGAGTTGATCGAAAGCGGTGGACGCCTGCCGAAGCGGACCGAAACCCTGTTTCCGGCGCGGCTGGTGCTTCGGGATTCAGCATAGAAGTTGACGCGCGCAAATTTTTAATTGACGCCGCGACAACTTGTCTCTTACGCTCCGGGTCATCACATCCAAACCAGGGAGGAACAGGATGTCTTTCACACGCGCAATTTGTGCGGCGAGCACGCTTGCACTCATGTCCGGCTCGGCCGCGCTTGCCGACGCACACGCGACCACGATCACCGTCGCCACCGTCAACAACGGCGACATGATCCGGATGCAGGGTTACACCGATCAGTTCACCGAAGAGACGGGCATCGCCGTCGAATGGGTGACGCTCGAGGAAAACGTTCTGCGCCAGCGGGTCACGACCGACATCACCACCAATGGCGGCCAGTTCGACATCATGACGATCGGCATGTACGAGACGCCGATCTGGGGCGCCAATGGCTGGCTCGTCCCGCTTGACGATCTTTCGGCCGAATATGACGTCGACGACATCCTGCCCGCGATGCGCAACGGCCTGTCGCATGACGGCACGCTTTATGCCGCGCCGTTCTACGGCGAAAGCTCGATGATCATGTACCGCACCGACCTGATGGAAGCGGCCGGGCTCGAGATGCCCGACGCGCCCACATGGCAGTTCATCCGCGAAGCGGCCGCCGCGATGACCGACCGCGATAATGAGGTCAACGGCATCTGCCTGCGCGGCAAGGCCGGCTGGGGTGAAGGCGGCGCCTTCATCACGGTGACCGGCAATTCCTTCGGCGCGCGCTGGTTCGACGAGGACTGGAACGCCCAGTTCGATCAGCCGGAGTGGAAAGAGGCGCTCGAATTCTTCGTGGGCATGATGGAAGACTCCGGCCCGCCCGGATACGCCACCAACGGCTTCAACGAGAACCTCTCGCTGTTCCAGCAGGGCAAGTGCGGCATGTGGATCGACGCCACCGTGGCGGCCTCCTTCGTGACCAATCCCGACGAATCCGAAGTGGCCGACAGCGTGGGCTTTGCCCTCGCGCCGAACAGCGAAGGCATCGAGAAGCGCTCCAACTGGCTCTGGGCCTGGGCACTCGCCATCCCGGCCGGCACACAGCAGGAAGACGCGGCCAAAGAGTTCATCGAATGGGCCACCTCGAAGGAATATATCGAGCTGGTCGCCGAAAACGAAGGCTGGGCCAACGTGCCCCCGGGTGCCCGGACCTCTCTTTACGAGACGCCCGAATACCAGGAGGTGCCTTTCGCGCAGATGACGCTGGATTCGATCAACGCCGCCGACCCGACCGACCCCACGGTCGACCCGGTGCCCTATGTCGGCATCCAGTTCGTCGCCATCCCCGAATTCGCAGGGATCGCGACGCAGGTCAGCCAGGAGTTCTCGGCGGTCTATGCCGGTCAGCAGTCGATCGACGAGGCGCTTGAAAAGGCGCAGGCGATCACGACCGAAGAGATGGAAGCCTCGGGCTACTGAGCCTTCTCCCTGGTCGGGGGGCCCGACAAGCGGGTCCCCCGGCACTTTCGGCCGGCCTGACCGGCCTGACCTCCAACGCTTCGCGACACCTCGCCTGCGCAGATGGACGGGCAAATGTGACACGACGTTCCGTCGGTGCGTGCATTTCCCTCTTCCGGGTCTTCCGGGATCCGGTGCCGAGGGGCGAGGAACAGCCGCTTTGCCCGAACACGAGAGGGTTCACGTCATGGCCACCCAGCATTCCCGATCCGCCGCGCGCCTGATGATGGCTCCCGCAGTGATCCTGCTCTTGGGCTGGATGCTGGTGCCCCTGACGATGACGCTCTGGTTCTCGTTCAGAACCTACTTCCCGCTGCGCCCCGATCGGCAACCGGGCTTTGCGGGGTTTGACAATTATGTCAGCTTCTTCACATCCAGCGCCTTCTGGCCAAGCGTCCAGACGACACTTGTCATAGTAGGCGGGGTGCTGCTGATCACGATCGTTCTGGGCGTTCTGCTGGCGATCCTTCTCGATCAGCCGATGTGGGGTCAGGGGGTCGTGCGGATCCTCGTGATCGCGCCCTTCTTCGTGATGCCGACCGTGTCCGCGCTGGTCTGGAAGAACATGTTCATGGATCCGGTCAACGGCCTGTTCGCGCATCTGTGGCGGTTCTTCGGAGCAGAGCCGGTGGCATGGCTCAGCGAGGCGTCCCTGGGCTCGATCATCATGATCGTGTCATGGCAATGGCTGCCTTTCGCGACGCTGATCCTTCTGACGGCGATCCAGTCACTGGACGGAGAACAGCTCGAGGCCGCCGAGATGGACGGCGCCCCTGCCATCAAGCGGTTTCTTTACATCGTGCTGCCCCATCTGGCGCGCGCCATCACCATCGTGATCCTGATCCAGACAATCTTTCTTCTGTCGATCTTCGCCGAGATTTTCGTCACCACCGGCGGTGCCTTCGGCACCCGGACGCTGACCTACCTGATCTTCCAGCGCGTGCTGGAAAGCCAGAATGTGGGCCTTGGCTCCGCCGGCGGTGTCTATGCCATCATCCTTGCCAATATCGTTGCCATCTTCCTGATGCGCATCGTCGGCAAGAACCTGGACGCGTGAGGAGGCAGACCCATGGCCCGCAAAGTCACCACACAGCGCAAGGCGATCTACACGATCGCCGCCTGGGGGATCGGTCTGTTGATCTTTTTCCCGATCCTCTGGACGTTCCTGACCAGCTTCAAGACCGAGGCTGTCGCCGTTGCCGATCCGCCGGTCTTTCTGTTCTTCGACTGGACGCTGGAGAATTACACCGTCGTTCAGGAGAGGTCGAACTACATGCGGTTCCTGTGGAACTCGGTCCTTCTGGCCGGTCTGTCCACGCTTTTCGGCATCATCATCGCGGTGCCCGCGGCATGGTCGATGGCCTTCGTGCCCTCGCGCCGGACCAAGGACATCCTTTTGTGGATGCTCTCGACCAAGATGCTGCCGGCGGTGGGCGTGCTCTATCCGATCTACCTGATCTTCATCAGGATGGGGATCCTGGACAGCCGGGTCGGCCTGATCGTCGTGCTGATGCTGATGAACCTGCCGATCATCGTCTGGATGCTCTACACCTATTTCCGCGAGATTCCCGGCGAGATCCTCGAGGCCGCGCGAATGGACGGCGCCAGCCTGCGCAGCGAGATCCTCTATGTCCTGACGCCCATGGCGATCCCGGGCATCGCCTCGACCCTGCTTCTGAATTTCATCCTCGCCTGGAACGAGGCGTTCTGGACGCTCAATCTCACCGCGGTGAATGCCGCGCCCCTGACCGCGTTCATCGCCAGCTATTCCAGCCCCGAGGGCCTGTTCTTCGCCAAGCTCAGCGCGGCATCGACCATGGCCATCGCGCCGATCCTCATCCTTGGCTGGTTCAGCCAGAAACAACTTGTCCGGGGGCTGACCTTCGGCGCCGTGAAGTAAGGAGCGACCAATGGGACGCATCACACTTGAAAAGGTCACAAAGAGCTTTGGTGACGTCAATGTCATCCCGCCCCTCGACCTTGATATCAACGACGGCGAATTCGTCGTCTTCGTGGGCCCATCGGGCTGCGGCAAGTCCACGCTCCTGCGCCTGATCGCGGGGCTGGAGGATGTCACCTCGGGCCGGATCGTGATCGATGGCGAGGATGCGACCATGGTGCCGCCCGCGCGGCGCGGCCTTGCGATGGTGTTCCAGTCCTACGCCCTTTATCCGCACATGACCGTGCGCAAGAACATCGCCTTCCCGCTGCGCATGGCCAAGATGGAGCAGGCCGAGATCGACAGGCGGGTCGACGGCGCGGCCTCGGTCCTGAACCTGACCGATTACCTTGACCGGCGGCCCGGACAGCTGTCGGGCGGGCAGCGCCAGCGCGTGGCCATCGGGCGGGCCATCGTGCGCGAACCGGCCGCCTTTCTGTTCGACGAACCCTTGTCGAACCTCGATGCCGCCCTGCGGGTGGGCATGCGGCTGGAAATCTCCGAACTGCACAAGCGTCTGGCCACGACCATGATCTACGTCACCCATGACCAGGTCGAGGCGATGACCATGGCCGACAAGATCGTGGTTCTGCGCGCGGGCAACATCGAACAGGTGGGCAGCCCTCTCGAACTCTATCAGACGCCGCGAAACACCTTTGTCGCAGGCTTCATCGGGTCACCGAAGATGAACCTGATCGCCGGCGCCGAGGCCCGCAAGCATGACGCCGAAACCATCGGCATCCGCCCCGAACATATCGACCTGTCCCCGTCGGACGGCACATGGAAGGGCACGATCGGCGTCTCCGAGCATCTGGGATCGGACACGTTCTTCCACATCACGAGCGAGATCTCGTCCGAGCCGCTGACGGTGCGCACGACGGGCGAATTGTCGATGGAGTACGGGTCGGACATCTACCTGACCCCCAAGGCCGAGCATCTGCACCGCTTTGACGCGCAGGGGCTGCGGATCGCATGAAAAGGCTTGAGGGAAAGACCGCCCTGATCACCGGGGCAGCGCGGGGCATCGGCCGCGCCTTTGCCGAGGCCTATATCCACGAGGGCGCCCGCGTGGCGATCGCCGATATCGACATCGCCCGCGCCGAACAGACGGCGGCCGATCTAGGCGCGGCCGCGATGGCGGTTCCGATGGATGTGACCGATCAGGCCAGTATCGACGCAGGCATTGACCGCGTCATCGGGGGGTTCGGCCAGATCGACATCCTGATCAACAACGCCGCGATTTTCACCGCCGCTCCGCTCGTCGAAATCGACCGCGCGGAGTATGCCCGCGTCTTCGACATCAATGTCTCGGGCACGCTTTTCGTGATGCAGGCCGTGGCGCGCCACATGATCGAGAACGGCATCCGCGGCCGCATCATCAACATGGCCAGCCAGGCGGGACGGCGGGGCGAGCCGCTGGTCGCGGTCTATTGCGCCTCCAAGGCCGCGGTCATCAGCCTGACGCAATCGGCCGGGCTGAACCTGATCGAACACGGAATCAACGTGAACGCCATCGCCCCCGGCGTGGTCGACGGCGAACACTGGGATGGCGTCGACGCCTTCTTCGCCAGATACGAAGGCAAGGCCCCGGGCCAGAAGAAACGCGAAGTCGCAGCGGCGGTGCCCTATGGCCGGATGGGCCGGGCCGAGGACCTGACCGGCATGGCGATCTTCCTTGCCTCGGACGAGGCCGACTACATCGTCGCCCAGACCTACAATGTCGACGGCGGAAACTGGATGAGCTGATGACGGAGACAAGGACAGTGTCGGAGGCGACCCCCCTTACAACCGCGACCCTCGACAGGCTGCCGCCCATGGTGGCCCGACCCCGATACGATCGTTCGGCCCTGCGGCCGGGCATCGTTCATATCGGCGTGGGCAATTTCCACCGGGCGCATCAATCCTGGTATCTGCACAGGCTGATGCAGTCGGGCGAGGCCCTTGACTGGGCGATCATCGGCGCGGGCGTGCGCCCCTATGATGCCGCGATGCGCGACCGGCTTCTGGCGCAGGATTGCCTGACCACGCTGATCGAGCTGGGCCCTCAGGGCAAATCGGCCGAGGTCGTGGGCTCCATGATCGATTACCTGCCCATCGAAGAGGGCAACAGGGCGCTGATCTCCCGCATGGCCCGGCCCGATATCCGCATCGTGGCCATGACGGTGACCGAGGGGGGCTATTACCTCCATCCGGTGACCAAGGCCTTTGACGCGGCCCATCCCGACATCGTTCATGATGCGGCCCATCCCGACCGGCCCCGCACCGCCTTTGGCGCCATGGTTGCCGCCCTTCGGCTGCGGCGCGAGGCGGGGCATGGCCCCTTCACCGGGCAAAGCTGCGACAACGTTCTGGGCAACGGGCGGGTCCTGCGGCAGACAATCGTGTCGCTGGCGCGCCTTTCCGACCCCGACCTCGCGGAGTGGATCGACGCCGAATGCAGCTTTCCCAATTCAATGGTCGATTGCATCGTGCCCGCGACCGGGCCGAACGAACTGGCGCTCGTGCGGGATTTCGGCATCGGCGACGCGGCCCCCGTCACTCACGAGAATTTCCGCCAATGGGTGATCGAGGACGATTTCTGCGCCGGCCGCCCCGACTGGGACAAGGTCGGCGCCACCTTTTCCGACCGGGTCCATGATTACGAGATCATGAAGCTGCGCCTGCTGAATGCCGGGCACCAGGTTCTGGCCAATGCCGGCGAGGTGCTGTCGGTGGGCACGATCTCGGGCTGCATGACACATCCGCTGATCGGGCCCTATTTCCACAAGGTCCTGACCGACGAGATCGCCCCAATCGTCCGACCTGTCCCCGACATGACCCCCGCCGGCTATGTCGATCTGATCGAGGAGAGGTTTTCCAACGCGGCCATCGTCGACACGACGCGGCGCGTGGCCTTTGACGGATCGTCGCGGCATACCGGCTTTCTCCTGCCCGCGATCACGCAGGCGCTGGCCGATGGCCGGCCGGTCGACGGGCTGGCCCTTGTCGAGGCGTTCTGGGCGCGCATGTGCGCCGGCACCCGCGAGGATGGCAGCGCCATCGCCCCAAACGATCCGGTCTGGGACGATCTGGTGGCCGCGGCCGAAGCCGCGCGGGCGAGGCCCGATGCCTGGCTTGAACAGCGCCAGCTCTACGGCGATCTGGCGGGCCAGCCCGCATTCCGCGATCCATTCATCCACTGGCTGTCGCTGATCTGGGCCGATGGCGCCGAGGCCGCGCTTTCGGCCTATCTGTCGCGCTGATCGCGCAAGGCTAGGCATTCCGCGGGAAAGGTGCTAACGCCTTGCTCCAGTGCGCGCCCCGGGGGGCGCCTTTCCTGTCAGCGGCATCAAGATGACTACGTCGATCCACATCCTCAACGGGCCCAACCTCAACCTTCTGGGCAAGCGCCAGCCCGAGATCTATGGCCATGACACCCTCGAGGATGTCGAGGCGCTCTGCCGGGCCGAGGCCGAAGGATCGGACGCCACGATCCTTTTGCGGCAGTCCAACTACGAAGGCCAGATCGTCGACTGGATCCACGAAGCCCGGGAGGCGGCCGGGGGCATCATCATCAATCCCGGCGCGCTGACCCATTATTCGATCGCCGTCCTCGACGCGCTCAACACCTTCGAGGGCCCGGTGATCGAATTGCACATAAGCCAGGTTCACAAACGCGAAAGCTTCCGTCATCATTCCTATGTCAGCCTGCGGGCCGATGCGGTGATGGCAGGCTTCGGCGTTCAGGGATATGCCCTTGCGACGCGGCACATGATCGGCCTGATCGCCGCGCGCTGAGACCTGTTGTCTTCAAGTCACGCGACCCTAGATTTCTCTCCGAATACCGGGAGTTTCAACAAGGCAGATGATCCGCTACACCCTTTCCTGCGCAGACGGTCACCGTTTCGAGAGCTGGTTTGCCTCGGCCGAGGCATTTGACGGCCTGTCTGGTGCCGGTCACCTGTCTTGCGCGATCTGCGGTTCCGACAAGGTGAGCAAGGCACTGATGGCGCCCAGCGTGAAGGTCGAGCCCAAGGCATCCAACCTCACCGCCCCCCGGTCAAAGGCCGAACTGGCCCTGGCCGAGATGCGCCGCCATATCGAGGAAAATTCCGAATATGTGGGCATGTCCTTCGCCCGCGAAGCCCGCGCGATCCACGAAGGCGACGCCCCCGAACGCGCCATCCATGGTGAGGCCCGCGCCGAGGAGGCGCGCAAGCTGATCGAGGATGGCATCCCCGTGGCGCCGCTGCCGTTCCTGCCCAAGTCGAAGGCAAACTGATGCGCGTCCTGATCACCGGCGCCTCGCGTGGCGTCGGACACGCGCTGAGCGACGTCTATGTAGCTTCCGGCGCCGAGGTGATCGGCACCTCGCGGGCGGGCAAAGACGGGCTTGTGCCCCTCGACGTGACCGACCCCGGCTCCTGTGCGGCACTGGCCCGCCTTCTGGGTGACGCGCCCCTTGATGTTCTGGTCTGCAACGCAGGCATCTATCCCGACAAGGGAATGGGCCTCGACGACCCCTTCCCGTCGGCGATGTGGGCCGAAGGGCTGGCCACCAACGTGACCGGCGTGTTCCTGACGATCGAGGCACTTCTGCCCGCCTTGCGCCGGGCCGAGGGGGCGAAGATCGCCATCATCTCGAGCCGGATGGGCAGCCAGGAAATCGCCCCCGGCGGCAGCTATGTCTACCGCGCCTCCAAGGCGGCGGCCCTCAATATCGGGCGCAACCTCGCCCGCGACCTGGCGCCCGAGGGCATCTCGGTCGGCATCTATCATCCCGGCTGGGTCCGGACCGAGATGGGCGGCGCGGGCGCCGATATCGACGCGGCCACCTCGGCCCGTGGCCTTCGGGCGCGCATCGCCGCGCTGACGCCCGCGACCACCGGCACGTTCGAGGCCTATGACGGCGAAAAGCTTCCCTTCTAGGGCAGGCACGCATCTGCATTGCACTGGTCACAAGAGAACAGTAAGAGAGCGCGAAATTCGCCACCGGGATCGAACGGCACCTGATGTCCATCCTTGTCATGAAATTCGGCGGCACCTCCGTCGCCACGCTCGACCGCATCCAGCGGGCGGCAAAGCGCGTCGCCGTCGAGGTCGCCAAGGGCCACAACGTGATCGTCATCGTCTCGGCCATGGCCGGCAAGACGAACGAACTCGTGGGCTGGGTCGGCGAGACCTCGCCCCTTTACGACGCACGCGAATACGATGCGGTCGTGTCGTCGGGCGAGAACGTGACCGCCGGTCTGATGGCGCTGCGGCTTCAGGAAATGGATATCCCCGCGCGTAGCTGGCAGGGCTGGCAGGTGCCGGTGCGCACCACCTCGGCCCATGCCTCCGCCCGGATCGAGGAGATCCCGCCCGCCAACATCCTGACCAAATTCGACGAAGGCATGCGCGTCGCCGTTGTCGCGGGGTTCCAGGGTGTCAGCCCCGAAGGCCGGATCACCACGTTGGGCCGGGGCGGGTCGGACACCACCGCCGTGGCCTTTGCCGCGGCCTTCAATGCCGTGCGCTGCGACATCTACACCGATGTGGACGGCGTCTACACCACCGATCCGCGCATCTGCGACAAGGCCCGCAAGCTTGACCGCATCGCGTTCGAGGAGATGCTGGAACTGGCGTCGCTGGGCGCGAAGGTCCTTCAGACCCGCTCGGTCGAGCTGGCGATGCGCTACAAGGTGCGCCTTCGGGTGCTGTCGAGTTTCGAGGAACAGTCCGACGAGGCCGGAACGCTCGTCTGCGACGAGGAGGAAATCATGGAATCCAACGTGGTCGCCGGTGTCGCCCATAGCCGCGACGAGGCCAAGATGACGCTAATCTCCGTGGCAGACCGGCCCGGAATCGCCGCCGCGATCTTTGGCCCGCTGGCCGATGCGGGTGTGAATGTGGACATGATCGTGCAGAACATCTCGGAAGACGGGCGCACCGACATGACCTTTTCCTGCCCCACCGACCAGGTGATCCGCGCCGAGAAGGCGATGGAAGACGCCAAGGCCCGCGGCGAGATCAACTATCACGACATCGTCTCGGATACCGGGGTTGCAAAAGTGTCAGTCGTGGGCATCGGAATGCGCTCTCACGCAGGGGTAGCCGCACAAATGTTCAAGGCGCTGCGCGACGAGAACATCAACATCAAGGTCATCACCACGTCGGAGATCAAGATTTCGGTGCTGATCGACCGCAAGTACATGGAACTTGCCGTGCAGGCGCTGCACGATTGCTTCGGTCTGGAAAAGGCCGCCTGAGCCAAAAACCGCCGGAGCTGCCAAGGTGTCGCCGCAGTTTCCTGCCTGATTTGAAGGGGCAAGCCGGACCAGCTTGCCCGCGGTGCTGTCACAGGCCCAGAAAGCGGTATGAAACATTTCATCACGACTGCACTTTGTGCCACCCTCGTTCTCGGCTCTGCCGTCCATGTCAGCGCGCAGAACGCGAACGCCAATGAAAATGCCCAAGGCGATGCCAATGCCCGCAACGACAACGCCACCGGCAACGGCACCGGCAACCAGAACGGAAAGCCCGATAACCCCGGCCGGTCCAACGATCTGAATTACGGGCGCATCATCTCGAGCCTGAACAACGGCACCGCCGAAAACCAGTCCGACGCCTTCGACAGCGCCGAAAGCTTCAGCCTCGTGACGCTGTCCAGCCTGCCCGGCCGCGCGGCCGAAAACGCGAACGCCCTGTCGATCGCGCTGGAAACCTCCGGTCAGTCCGCCGAAAGCCTTCAGGCCTCCATCGAAGAAAACACCGCACTGGCCGAGGCGATCGAGGCCACCGGCATTGAGGTCGACCAGATCATCGGCTGGACCGCGCTGCGCGATGGCGAGATCATCCTGATCGTGGACGACCTGACCTGACCTCGAATGACTGCCCCGGGGGCTGTGCCGCGCAAGGGCCAGATGGCCACTCCACTTGCGTATTCTTTGCCCTTATAAGACGATGAACAAAGGGATAATCCCGGGGGGCAGAATGCCGGAACGCACCGAAACCGAGAGTCGCAAACTCTTGGGCAGGCTCAGGGCGGCCATGGCCGAGGGCGGCGCCGGACAGGCGCGCCTCGACCGTATCGTCGGCATCATCGCCACCTCGATGCAGACCGAAGTCTGCTCGATCTACCTGTTCCGAGACAGCGACACGCTGGAACTCTGCGCCACGGAGGGCCTGCAAGCCGAGGCCGTTCACCAGACCCGCCTGCGCCTGGGCGAAGGTCTCGTGGGGCGCGTCGCACGCACGGGACAGGTGATCAATTCCGGCAATGCCCCGGCCGAGCGGGGCTTTCGCTACATGCCCGAGACCGGCGAGGAACGGTATTCCAGCTTTTGCGGCGTGCCGATCCAGCGGCTGGGCGAATCGATGGGTGTTCTCGTGGTGCAGTCCAAGGCGAACCGGGTCTATACCGCCGACGAGGTCTATGCCCTCGAGGTCGTGGCCATGGTTCTGGCCGAGATGACCGAACTGGGTGCCTTCGTGGGCGAAGGGGCGGCCCTGTCCGCGCGCCACACGTCGGCGGTGATGATCTGCGGCACGGTCGGTCAGGAAGGCGCGGTCGAGGGGCAGGTCTACCTGCACGAGCCGCGCGTCGTCGTCACCAACCCGATCTCGGATGACCCGGAGGCCGAGCTTGAGCGGCTGCGCAAGGCCGTCGACACGCTGCGCATCTCGGTCGACGAGATGCTGAACGGCAACATGACAGATGGCGAACAGCGCCCCGTCCTCGAAGCCTATCGCATGTTCGCCAATTCGCGCAGCTGGATGCGCCGGATGGAGGCCGATGTCGAGAACGGCCTCTCCGCCGAGGCCGCCGTCGAGAAGGAACAATCGCTGGCCCGGTCGCGCATGTCCAAGGCCACCGATGCCTATCTGCGCGACCGGCTCCACGACCTTGACGACATCTCCAACAGGCTGTTGCGGATCCTGACGGGCCAGGGTTCCGATACCGGGGCCGAGATGCCGGACAACCCGATCCTCGTGGCGCGCAATATCGGCCCCGGAGAGCTTCTGGAATATGGCAAGAAGCTGAAAGGCGTGGTGCTGGAGGAAGGGTCGGTCGGCAGTCACGCGGCGATTGTCGCGCGGGCATGGGCGATCCCGCTGGTGGTTCATGCCAAGTCGATCCTGACCGAGGCGCTGAACGGCGACACGATCCTTGTCGATGGCGAACAGGGGATCGTTCACCTGCGCCCCGAGGACAGCATCAAATCGGCCTTCCGCGACAAGATCGCGATGCAGGCCCGCGCGATGGAGCGTTACGCCTCGATCCGCGACCTGCCGGCGACAGGCAAATGCGGCACCCGCATCTCGCTTCAGATGAATGCCGGGCTGATCGCCGATCTGCCCTCGCTTCAGCCGTCAGGTGCCGAAGGGGTGGGCCTGTTCCGGACCGAGCTTCAGTTCCTGATCCGCAACAAGATGCCCAAGCGATCCGAATTGTCGGCGCTCTATGCGCGGGTGATGGACAGTGCCAAGGGCAAGCGCGTGGCCTTCCGCACCGTCGATATCGGCTCGGACAAGGTGCTCAGCTACATGGCCCCCAATGACGAACCCAACCCCGCCATGGGCTGGCGGGCGATTCGCGTGGGGCTGGACAAGCCGGGTGTGCTCAGGATGCAGCTTCAGGCCCTGATCCGCGCCGCGGGCGGCCGGTCGATCACGGTGATGTTTCCCTTCATCGCCGATCCGCGCGAATTTCGCGCCGCCCGCGCCGAATGGGACAAGGCGCTGGAACGCGAGCGCATCCTCGGCCATCCCCTGCCCAAGAGTTTCGAGGTGGGCGCAATGCTCGAGACGCCGTCGCTGGCCTTTGCGCCCGACAGCTTTTTCGCCGAGGCCGATTTCATCTCTGTGGGCGGGAATGACCTCAAGCAATTCTTCTTTGCCGCCGACCGTGAAAACGAACGGGTCCGCCGCCGCTATGACACGCTTGACGTCAGCTTTCTGGGGTTGCTGGAGCAGATCCTCGCCAAATGCGACGCCGCCGGCACTCCGCTGAGTTTCTGTGGCGAGGATGCGGGCCGTCCGGTCGAGGCGCTGGCCTTCGCGGCCCTCGGTTTCCGCACCCTGTCGATGCGGCCCGCCTCGATCGGGCCGGTCAAGCACCTGTTGCGCCGCACCGACCTGACAGAGGCCCGCGCCGTCATCGACGCGGCCCGCGCAGACGGCCACCAATCGGTGCGCCTCCCCCTGATGGATTGGCTTGCAACCCAGAAAAACTGATCAGGCCCCCGGAATGGGTGATCAGGCGCGGTGCGTCGGCACCCGCCGCTCTGCCAGAACCTTGTGGAAATGCTCGAGGACCCTGTCCTCGCCATAGTCGCGCGCCGCCGCGCGCAGGCCGAAATGCACATGCGCCATGGCGACATAGTAATCGACAAAGGCGTAATTCGTCCCCGCCCCCGCCGCCGCTCCGAGAACCGGCACTGTCTGGGTGGCGAGTTTCTGGCTGAGAACGGCCGCGAATTTCGGCGCCACACGCGAAATCAGACCGTTGAGCGCCGCCCCCGAAAGGGTCAGCCGCGCGCCGATGAAACTGGTATCGACCCCGTCATCGGCCTCACCCGGGCCGCCCGCGCCAAAGACGCGCAGGCATTCAAGACGGGTCTCTTCGCTGGCCGGATCCTCGCCATGGGTTTCGGCCACTTCGAGGACGGCGCGAAAGATCAGGGTCGTGGCGACCGGCAGTTCGGCCAGCGCGGTGGGCAAGCCGCCAAGCCCGCCCAGCGCGCCCGAGATCGTTCCCAGAACGCGATGCGCCCTGTCACCAGAGATGCGGCCCGGCAGGCCGGTGCGGCTCTTGCTGGCCATCTCGTAGCTGCGGGTCAGGGCGCGGCGCACCCCGGTCTCGATCTGGGTGCGTGTGCCCTTTGGCAGGAGCTTCATCCCGTCTTCCACCTGGCCGCCGGCAAAGGTGATCACCTGCATCAACAGGCCGTTGGCCCGGGCCTGCCGTCGGGCAAGGACCGCGACCCGTTCACGGGCCTCGTCGTCGAACGGGCGGACATTGGCGTCCGGGTCGATCACCTTCATGAACCACACTCCTCTGCCCCATAAGATTGGGGGTCGGCGGGCGGGTTTCAATCCTCGGCGCGCGTGACCTCTCCGCGGATACCGTCCCACGCGCCGGGTTCCAGCGCCGCACCCAGAACCCGTTCGGGGTTGGTGGGCGGCGGCATCACCACATCCTCGAGACGTTCAAAGCCGAACCGCCCGTAATAGGGCGCGTCGCCCACAAGCATGATCCGGCTCCAGCCCAGGGCGCGGGCCTTTTCCATGACCTCGTAGATCAGGAAGGCGCCCAGACCCTCGCCCTGCCGGGTGGGGTGCACAGCGACGGGGCCAAGAAGGACCGCCTTCGCCTCTCCGATCCGGACCGGCCAGCAGCGGATCGCGCCGCCGATCACGCCCGCCTCGTCGCGCATCACGAGACACAGATCGGCGATCGGGTCGACCCCGTCGCGCAACCGGTAGGACGACAGCGCCTCGCGCCCGGGCGCGAAGCACAGGTCGAAAAGGCCCTCGACCTCCCACCAATCCTGGGGCACTTCCCTGACGAGACCTGCCACGCCCATCCCTCCGCCGCGCTCTGGCCTTCGGCCTATCACGGCGCTAGGTCGTGGGCAAACAAGGGAAATTGCCGATGTTCTACCGACCCCAGGATGGCCACGGCCTGCCGCACAACCCGTTCAACGCCATGGTCACGCCGCGGCCGATCGGCTGGATCTCGACCCGTGGCGCGGACGGGCGCGACAACCTCGCGCCTTATTCCTTCTTCAACGCTGTGGCCTATGTGCCGCCTCAGGTGATGTTTTCCTCGACCTCCGCCAAACCCGACCGAGACGGCACCAAGGACAGCGTGGCGCAAATCCGCGAAACGGGCGTCTTTTGCGTCAACATCGTGGAATACGCGATGCGCGATGCGATGAATGCCAGTTCCGCCTCGCTGCCGGCGGGGGAGGACGAGTTCCGCCATGCGGGCCTCGACAAGGAGCAGTGCCAGACCATCGATTGCCCGCGCGTGGCCGGCACGCCCGGCGCGCTGGAATGCCGGCTCACGCAGATCGTGCAATTGCCGGGTGCTGCGAATTTCGCCGTCTTCGGCGAGGTGACGGGCATTCACCTGCGCGACGATTGCATCTTCGACGGCATCTTCGACGTGACCCGGTTCCAGCCGCTCTCGCGGCTGGGCTACCGTGACTATGCCCGCATCACCGAGCTCTTCTCGCTCAGGCGTCCGGATGATTGACGGCGGCGCCTGACCGCAGCCGACCTGCCCATCTTTTGAACCGACCCGGCCAGAGGCGCGCGAAATGGCGCGACCAGCCTTCCCATTCGCGCGCGTTCCCGTAATCTGGTCGGCAGACGAGTGCAATCGGAGGATGAAATGTCAGCCACCATGCTCGCCGTGATCGGCGGCTCGGGCCTCTACGAGATCGACGGTCTCGAAGGCTCCACCTGGACCGAGGTCGAGACACCCTGGGGCAAACCCTCCGACGCGATCCTGACAGGCACGCTTGACGGGTTGAAGATGGCCTTCCTGCCCCGGCACGGGCGCGGCCATGTCCATTCCCCCACTACCGTGCCCTACCGCGCCAATATCGACGCGCTCAAGCGGCTGGGCGTGACGGACGTGCTGTCGGTCTCGGCCTGCGGGTCGTTCCGCGAAGAGATGGCGCCGGGGGATTTCGTCATCGTCGACCAGTTCATCGACCGGACCTTTGCCCGGGAGAAAAGCTTTTTCGGAACAGGCTTTACGGCCCATGTCAGCGTCGCCGATCCGGTCTGCGCGCGCCTTGCCGCCCATGCCCGCGACGCCGCACGCGCCGCCGGTGTCACCGTGCATGACGGCGGCACCTATCTGGCGATGGAGGGGCCGCAATTCTCGACCAAGGCCGAAAGCAGGCTCTACCGCGATGTCTGGGGCTGCGACGTGATCGGCATGACCAACATGCCCGAGGCTAAGCTCGCCCGCGAGGCCGAGCTGTGCTATGCCTCGATTGCGATGATCACCGATTACGACAGCTGGCACCCCGATCACGGATCGGTCGACATTGCCGAGATCATCGCGACGCTGGGCGCCAATTCCGACGCCGCGCGCCGCAGCGTGACGGGCATGCCCGACCGGCTCACCGGCCCCCGCGCCCCCTGCCCCCATGGCTGCGACCACGCGCTGGATCATGCCGTGCTGACCGCACCGGGCAGGCGCGACCCGGCCATGATGGCCCGGCTCGATGCCGTCGCGGGACGCATCCTGGGATGAATGCCGCGCGGCTCGCCATCCTGCTGGCGTGCCTCGCCCTGCCTGCCAAGGGGCAGGTGGTCGATTTCATCACCTGTCATGGCCCCCTTTCGGATGACGATTTCTACCGGCTCGTGGCCTGCCGTGCCCCGCCCGGCAAACCCTGCCGGGAAGAGTTCATCCGCTGGTCACCCGAGGCCGCCCGCGCGCTGAGGGTCGGCTTCGGCCCCGTGGCGCCCGGCTACCCCGCCCTCCTGCGCGATCAGCTGTTCAACGGGCTTGATCTTGCCATCGCCTCGATCAACCGGGTTGGCGCCGATCTGCACCTGATCCCCGAGGCCGATCCCGCCCGACAGGACATCACGATCCACCTTGTCTCGTCGCGCGAAGGCGAGGCCATCACCGGCACCGGCAATGACGAGATGGACGGCTTTGTCCTTGGGGCGGCACTGGTCCATATCATCTGGGATCGCGACAACCGGATCACCCGCGCCACCATCGCCATGGCCGCCGACATCCCGCTGTCGAACGCCTATCCCGTCCTGCTGGAGGAGGTGACGCAATCGCTTGGCCTGATGACCGACATCCGCAACCCGCATTATGAGACGACCTCTGTCTTTTCCGAGGACAGCAACCTCGTGCGCAAGCACGGCCCGCAAGATCGTATGGCGATCCTGCGCCATTATCCGCATTCATGACACCGGAGCCCAGATGAAGACCGTGAAGGATTATATCCGCACCATCCCCGATTTCCCGCATGAGGGGATCCTGTTTCGCGACGTGACGACCCTGTTCTCGGATACGCGCGGCTTTCGCATCGCGGTGGACCAGCTCTTGCATCCCTATGCGGGCACCGAGATCGACTGCGTGGCCGGGCTCGAGGCCCGCGGCTTCATTCTTGGCGGTGCCATCGCACATCAGCTGTCGGTGGGGTTCGTGCCGATCCGCAAGAAGGGCAAGCTGCCCGGCGCCACCATCGAACAGGCCTATCAGCTGGAATATGGCGAGGCCGTGATGGAGGTGCATGACGACGCGTTCGAACCGGGGCAGAAGGTCCTGCTGGTCGATGACCTTCTGGCCACCGGCGGCACCGCCGAGGCCGGCATCCGCCTGATCGAACGTCTGGGCGCGCAGGTCGTGGGCTGCGCCTTTGTCATCGACCTGCCCGATCTGGGCGGCCGCAAACGGCTGGAGGCACTGGGGATGGACGTCCATACCTTGTGCGAATTCGAGGGGGATTAGTCCAGAACGGCGCCGGGATTGAGGATGCCGTGCGGGTCAAGCGCATCCTTGATCCGCCGCATCAGCGCCAGTTTCACCGGATCGCCATAGCGCCGCAGATCACCGGTTTTCAGTCGCCCGATCCCGTGTTCGGCACTGACCGACCCGCCCATGGAATGGGTCAGGTCATGGACCGTGCGCTTGATCGCCTCGCGGTCGCCCTCGTGATCGGCGCGGGTCTTTCCCGGCATGGGAAAGACGTTGTAGTGCAGGTTTCCGTCGCCCAGATGGCCGAAGCAGTTGATGCGGAATGCCCCGAGTTCCGCCAGCGCCGCCCCGCCCTTGTCGATGAAGTCCGGGATCGCCCCGATCGGCACCGAGATGTCGTGCGAACTGATCGACCCGATCCGGCGATTCGCGGCGGGGATATTCTCGCGCAGGGCCCAGAATTCGGCTCTTTGCGCTTCGGAACTGGCCAGAACCCCGTCATGGACCAGCCCCGCCTCCAGCGCCGCTTCGAACAGGGCGGCCAGCGCCTCCTCCGCCCGGCTTTCGCCCGACAGGCCCAGATCGATCAGGACCATCCAGTCCGGCACCGGATCGAGCGGCATCCGCGTCTCGGGGCCGACCTCGGCCAGGAAATCCGGCCCCTGCCGTCCGATGAGTTCAAAGGCCGACACCGCCTCGCCAAAGCGCTCCTGCGCCAGCGACAGAAGACGGATCGCGGCTTCGGGGCTTTCGACGGCGAAGATCGCGGCGCCTGTCTCGCGGGGTCGCGGCATCAGGCGCAGGCTCGCCGCGGTGATGATCCCCAGCGTGCCCTCGGACCCGATGAAGAGATCGCGCAGGTCATAGCCGGTATTGTCCTTCCTCAGACGGCTGAGGCCCGACCAGACCTCGCCCTCGGCCGTCACCACCTCCAGCCCAAGGCATTGCGCCCGCGCATTGCCATAACGCAGCACGTTCACGCCCCCTGCATTGGTGGCCAGAAGCCCCCCGATCCGCGCCGATCCTTCGGAGGCCAGCGACAAGGGAAAGAGCCGCCCCGCCTCTTCGGCCGCCTTCTGGATGTCGGCGAGGATCGCGCCGCCTTCGGCCACAAGGACATTCTCGTCGGCATGCACCGCGCGCACCGCGTTCATCCGCTCCAGCGACAGGATCAGGGGGGCGGGGCCATCGGTCATGATCTGCCCGCCCACAAGGCCCGTCCCGCCGCCATAGGGCACCACTCCGATCCGGTGGGCATGGGCATGGGTCATGATCCGGGCGACCTCTGCCGTCGATGCCGGGGCCAGCACGATACCCTTGCCCGACCAGCGGCCGCGCGGCTCCTCGAGATAGGCGGCCGATTCCTCCCGGATCACCAGGTCGGGGCAGGCCGCGCGCAGGGCGGCAATCGTCTCTTGCGTTGCGGGATTCAGCATCTGTGGCGCACCTCCGGCCCCCTCTACACCATGCCCCCGCGACGGCGGCAAGCGGGGCGCACGCATTCTTGTCTGGGGGCCGTATCCATGCTGGTCTATGCTCGTTCAGGGAGGTGAATGTTCATGCGTATCCTGATGTTTCCGGCCGTGTTGGCGCTGGCCACGGCCCTTCATGCCGCCCCGCGCGATTACGCGCTGGATGAACGGGCCTCCGAGGTCGGCTTTTCATGGCAATTCGGCGAAGACACCTTCACCGGCACAATGGAAATCGACCGCGCCGACCTGTCGATAGATTTCGACGAGGTGTCGAATTCGCAGGTCTCGGTCGCGGTCGATGCCTCCCGCGCCGAGGCGGGGTTTCCCTTCGCGACCGACGCGATGCGCGGCCCGCGCGTCCTCGACACCGCCAATCATCCGCTGATCAGCTTTCGCAGCCGCAGTTTCACCCGCACCGGCCCCGGAACCGCCCGGATCGAAGGCGACCTGACCGTGCGCGGCGAGACACGGCCGGCGGTCCTATCCGCCACGATCTATCGCGCCCCGGGCAGCGATCCGGGCGACCTGTCCCGGCTGACGGTCCTGTTGACAGGCGCGCTCAGCCGCGCGGCCTATGGCGCGGATGGCTGGTCGGATCTGGTGGGCGATACGGTCACGCTCGACATCACCGCCACCATCGCCGAGAGCGGCTGATGGCGGCGCGGAACGGCCCCGACAGGTTCGGCTGGGTCAGCCGGGCGCTGCATTGGCTCATGGCACTGGGGCTTCTGGGCGCACTGGGATTCGGCACCTACCTCGCGCGGATCGAGCCCAGCCTTGACACGCTGTGGATGTATGGCGCGCACAAGAGTGTGGGCATCACGCTTCTGGCGCTGGTCGTGCTGCGGCTGGCCTGGCACAGGATCAGCCCGCCGCCCCGCGCGATCATGGCGGGCATTCCCGGCTGGCAGGTGACCGCGGCGCGCTGGTCACACCGGTTCCTATACCTTCTGATGGTGCTGGTGCCGCTCTCGGGCTGGGTCGGGTCGTCGGGGACAGGCATCCCCACGGTGATCTTCGGCCAGATCACGCTGCCCGCGATCGCCCCCGCATCCGAATTCTGGGACAGGGCGGGCTTTGCGGCGCATGGCCTTCTGACAAAGGCACTCTTTGCGCTGATCCTGCTTCATGTGGCGGGGGCGCTGTCCCATGCCATGCTTTACCGCGACACGACGCTCCGCCGGATGATCCGGGGGCACTAGTTCCCGGTCAGGACCCGCGGTTCCAGCAGCATCACCGTCGGTCGGTCGGGCAGGTCGCGCAGCGACACTGTCAGATCGCTCCGGCCGGTCCGGTCGACCACGTAGCCGGCCTCCTCCATCCCCGCGAGGAACTGATCGAGAGCCGACCGCCCGAACCAGTGCATCGGGATCACCACGCTCGACCGCAGCCGCTCCATCACCGACAGAACTGTCGGGATATCGAGCGTGAGCCCGCCATCGACAGCGACCATCACCACATCCATGCGGCCCAGCATGGCATAATCCTCGGGCGTGGGTTCGTGATGCAGATGCCCCAGATGTCCGATGCACAGGCCAGCCACCTCGAAGACGAAGATCGAATTGCCGTCGACCCGCGGGATACCGGCCATGCCGCGGGGCAAGACATCGGTGGGCACGTTGCGCACCAGCATCTCGCCCAGATCGAGGTAATGCTCCGCCGCCGCACCATCCACGGCCCAGCCTTCCAGCACATGGGGGATCGCCGGATCGGGAACAGAGGTCCAATGGGTCGAATGCGCATTGTTCATCGTCACCACGTCGGGGGTGAAATCGACATTGCCATACCAGCCGGTGAAATCCGTCATCGCCGACAGCCCGCCGGGCGTCTGCAGCAGGAACATCGCATGATCCAGATAGCGGATCCGGACCGACCCGTCGGGCACCGGATCCCGGAACGACGCCGTCGTGACCCGTTCCGGCCCTCCCGCCACCGCGATGCAATGGCTGGGCTGACGCAACTGCGCCTGCGCCGGAAGCGCGATGACGATGGCAAGGACAAGGCTGGCAAACCTGAGCATGTCGTGAGTAATAGCCCGCCAGGGTCCCTGGACCAGAACTTTCTACCCCTTTCATCTTTCCCGAAATACTCCGGGGAGTTTGAGGGGCAGCGCCCCTCATCATCCGGAAAACCGCGTGCGGCGCAGCCGCTCCGCAAGGTCGGGCCGTCAGCCGGTCTCGGTCCGGCCGCGCCGATCGTAGCGCAGATTGGCGTAAAGCACGTGGTTGCGCCAGCGCCCGTCGATCTGGAGATAGCTTTGCGCCACGCCCTCATATTTGTAGCCGCAGGATTCCAGCAAGCGGCGCGACGGGGTGTTCTCGGGCAGGCACCCCGCCTCGATCCGGCTGAGATCCAGCGCCGTGAAGGCATGATGGACCAGCGCCTCGATCGCCTCGCGCATATAGCCCTGCCGGGCAAAGGGCGCGCCCACCCAATATCCGGTGGTGCCGGCCTGGGCCGGACCGCGCCGGATATTGTCGAGCGTGATCGCCCCCAGAAGCATGTCATCGTTGCGCCGGATCAGGAAAAGCGGCAGCGCGGTGCCGTTGGCGATGGATTTCTGCGCCCAGTAGACCCGGTTGGAAAAACTCTTTCTGCTCAGGTGGTCGCTGGCCCAGGTGGGCTCCCACGGCTTGAGGAAATCCCGGCTGTCGCGGCGCAGGTCGGTCCAGGCGCGGAAATCACCATGTTCGGGGGGGCGCAGGACCAGCCGTTCGGTATCGAGCCGGAGTTTCCGGCGCGACCGCAGCATTACGCGGCAAGCCTGTCCCGCAACCGGGACAGGGTCGGCGCCCGGTCGGCCGGGCCGTAAAGGGCAAGCGCCGCATTGGCGCCGGTTGTCATCTGCCCGCCGAACCGGCGCACATCGGCCAGGCCCACCGCGTCGATCCGTTCGACGGTATCCTCGACGCTGGGCACGTGGCCCCAGATCGACAGCATCCGGGCCAGCCGTTCGGCGCGGTTCGACGGGCTTTCCAGCCCCATCAGCATCCCGGCCTTCATCTGGGCACGGGCGCGCGCCACTTCGGCCTCACTCATGTCGTCGGCGCTGCGGCGCATCTCGTCGATGGTCAGGTTGGCCAACTCGTCGATCTGTTCGCCGGAGGTGCCGGCATAGATCGTCATCATGCCGCTGTCTGCATAGGCGCCGGCCTGGGCAAAGATCGTGTAGCACAGGCCCCGGTTCTCCCGGATCTCCTGAAACAGGCGCGAGGACATGCCGCCGCCCAGCGCATTGGCAAAGACCTGGGCGGTATAGATTTCCGGGTCGCGGTAATCGGGCCCTTCGAGGGCAAGCGCGAAATGCACCTGTTCGAGCTGCTTCAACTCGCGCCGTTCGCCGCCGACAAAGCGGGCGCGCTCCGGTTCCATCCCCGCGGGCGAGGCGGGCATGTGCCCGAAAAGCCGTTCGGCCAGGGCACAGATGGCATCATGATCGACCGCGCCGGCCGCCGACAGGATCATCCGGTCGGGGCCGTAATGTTCGCCGACGAAACCGGCGAGATCCTCGCGGCCGAAGGCGCGGATCCGATCGGTCGGCCCCAGGATCGTGCGGCCCAGCGGCTGATCGGGATAGGCCACTTCCTGCAACCAGTCGAAGACGATGTCGTCCGGCGTGTCGAGAGCCTGCCCGATCTCTTGCAGGATCACGCCGCGTTCCACGTCGATCTCGGCCTGTTCGAACAGCGGATCAAGCAGGATGTCGGCGATCACGTCGATGGCCAGCGCCACGTCATCCTCGAGGACACGGGCGTAATAGGCCGTCATCTCGCGGCTGGTATAGGCGTTGATATAGCCGCCCACATCCTCGATCTCTTCGGCGATGCGCAACGCGGTGCGGCGGGTCGTGCCCTTGAAGGCCATGTGTTCAAGAAAATGGGCGATGCCGTTCTGGTCGACCCGTTCGTGACGCCCGCCCGCCATGATCCAGATGCCGACCGAGGCCGATTTCAGGCCCGGCATGTTTTCGGTGACGACGCGGAGGCCATTGGCCAATGTGTGGATCTGAACGGTCAATGTGATCTTCTGTCCCTGACAATACTCTGAAGCTGGGCAAGCGCGTTGGGCACCTCGGTGACCCGCTCGGATCGCTCATACAGATCTGCCATCGAGGATGGAAGGGGGGGCCGGATCCCCGAGGCCGCTTCAACCGCGTCGGGAAACTTGGCCGGATGCGCGGTGGCCAGCGTGATCATCGGAACCTGCCCCAGATGGGCCTCGGCCACGTGGACACCGACGGCGGAATGCGGGCACAGCAGCTCCCCCGTTTCGGCCAGCGCACGTGAGATGGTGGCGCTTGTGTCCTCCTCCGACGCGCGACCCGAGCGGAAATGCTCGCGCAGGAATTCCAGCGCGCCCTGCCCCACCGAGAATCCGCCCTTGTCCTTGAGGTCGGCCATCTGGCTGGCGGTCAGCGCGCCGTCGCGGCCATAGGCATCGAACAGCACCCGTTCGAAGTTGGACGAGACCTGGATATCCATCGACGGGCTGATCGAGGGGGTGACACTGGTCTTGACCTGTTCGCCCGTCGCAAGCGTCCGGTGCAGGATGTCGTTCTGGTTCGTGGCGATCACCAGATCGGCGATCGGCAGACCCATGCGTTTCGCGATGTAGCCTGCGAAGATGTCACCGAAATTGCCCGTGGGCACGGTGAAGCTGACCTGGCGGTGCGGCGCGCCAAGGCTCACGGCGGACGTGAAGAAATAGACGACCTGCGCCAGCACCCGCGCCCAGTTGATCGAGTTGACCGCCGTCAGCCCCACCTCGTCGCGGAAGGCGTGATCGTTGAACATGTCCTTCAGCGCGGCCTGGCAATCGTCGAAATCGCCATGAAGGGCCAGCGCATGGACATTGTCCTCGACCGGCGTGGTCATCTGCCGGCGCTGCACCTCCGACACCCGGCCATGGGGATAGAGGATGAAGACATCCACGTTGGCGATGCCGCGAAACGCCTCGATCGCGGCGGAGCCTGTATCGCCGGAGGTGGCGCCCACGATGGTGATCCGGTCGCCAGATCGCGCCAGCGAGGCCTGAAACATCTGGCCGATCAGCTGCATCGCGAAATCCTTGAACGCGAGCGTGGGGCCGTGAAACAGTTCAAGCAGGAAATGGTTCGGACCGAGCTGGACAAGCGGCGCGCGCGCCTCGTGGCCAAAGCCGGCATAGGCGGTGTCGATCAGCCGGCGCAGCGTCGCATCGTTGAAGGTGCCGCCGATGAACGGGCGCATCACCCGGAAGGCCGCCTCTTCGTATCGCAGCCCTGCCAGGGCCGCGATCTCATCGGCCGACATCTGCGGCACCGTATCAGGGACGTAAAGGCCGCCATCGGGTGCAAGCCCCCTCAGCATCGCCTCTTCGAAGCCAAGGTTGGGCGCGCGGCCCCGGGTGGAGATATAGCGCATCGTTCAGTCCTTCCTGCGCAGGATCCGCCAGGTGAGGTAACCGCTCATGGCGGCCCAGACCAGGGCGAGAAGATACCAGGTAATCGCATATTCCCTGTGATCGTTTGCAATGCCTCCGGTGTCGATAGGCATCGGCGTGAGTTGCGGATCCGTCGGCGCCGTCAGGACCGCCAGAACCGGCAGCGTGCCCAGCGTCTCGGCCATGGCGGGCAGGTCGCGGGCGAACCACAGGTTGCCCTCGGGGTCGGGGGTGAACCCGTCCACCTCGTCGGGCCAGGACAGGTTGCCTTCCCATGTGCCGGGCGCGGGCGAAAGCGCCGCACCGCGCGCCTCGTCGGGCAGAAAGCCGCGATCGGCAAGGATGCGGTCGCCGCCCTCGGTCTCGAAGGCCTCGATCACGCGGTAGCCCGGGCCCTCCCCCTCGAGCGAGGTCAGGACATAAAGCGTCTCGCCCGTAAAGGTGCCGGTGATAGCGACAGGGAGGTATTCATGCGCCTCTTCGGTCAGTTGGGCAAAGGGCAGATCGGCCGGAGCCGAAGCCATGCGCGCCTCGATCTCGGCCAGAACAGCCTCTTTCCAGCCAAGCCGGCGCACCTGCCAGTTGCCCAGCGAGACAAGGATCGCCACGCCCACGAGACCGAGAAGGACCGGAAAGATGAGACGGCGCATCGCCCCCCCCATTTGACGGAAGAAACGCGCGGGGGCAAACCTCGCGCGTTTCAGGAAAGGTAGGTCAGGCGGGGTGCGATCACCCCGCCGGCAGGCCTCAGGCGCCCCAGACGTAGATCGCGAAGAACAGGAACAGCCAGACCACGTCGACGAAGTGCCAGTACCAGGCCGCCGCCTCGAAGCCCACATGCTGCTGCGGCGTGAAATGGCCACGATAGGCGCGCAGCAGGCAGACGGCGAGGAAGATCGTGCCGATCACCACGTGAAAGCCGTGAAAGCCCGTCGCCATGAAGAAGTTGGCCCCGTAGATATTGCCGGCAAAGCCGAAGGAGGCATGCGTGTATTCATAGATCTGGAAGCCCGTGAACAGCACACCCAGCGCGATGGCCAGGATCAGCCCGTTCTTGAGGTCCTTGCGGTTGTTCTCGTGGACCAGCGCGTGGTGCGCCCAGGTCGCAGCCGCACCCGAACACAGCAGGATCAGCGTGTTGATAAGGGGCAGGTGCCAGGGGTCGAAAGTCTCGATACCGGCGGGCGGCCACTGGCCATCGACGATCGGGCTTTCGGGGCCCATCGGATACAGCGCGTGCTTGAAGAAGGACCAGAACCAGGCGGCAAAGAACATGACTTCGGACATGATGAACATGATGAAGCCATAGCGCAGGCCGATGCGGACGACAGGTGTATGATCGCCCTGCTGCCCCTCGGTCACCATCTCGGCCCACCACGCATACATCGTGTAGAGGACCGCGGCGAGACCGATGAGGAAGAGATAGGGCCCGCTGCCATGCATCCACAGCACGGCGCCATAGAGCATCAGGAAGGCCCCGACCGAGCCGACCAGCGGCCAGATGGAGGGATTCAGGATGTGGTAATCGTGGTTCTTTTCATGCGCCATTGCGGTCGTTCCCTCGGGCTTGTTCCGGCCCGTTGACTGGGCCGGGTGTCGTTAATTCAGGTCTATGTCCGGCCCCGGGCCGTCTGTCAAACCCTGCGGCAGATCAAGGGCCGCCTGCGTTTCGGCGCCCTCGAAATCCTCGGGCAGGTCGATCTGGTAGAAGGTGTAGCTGAGCGTGATCGTGTGCACATATTGCCCTTCGCGATCATCGACGATGTCGGGATGAACAAAGAAGCTGACGGGCATCTGCATCGTTTCGCCGGGCATGAGAATCTGTTCGACGAAGCAGAAACATTCGATCTTGTCGAAGAACCCGCCTGCCTCGTAAGGCGTGACATTGTAGGACGCCTGCCCGGCGATCGGCTGATCGGTGGGGTTGTGCGCCTCGTAGAAGGCAAGCCCGGTCTCGCCGATGCGGATCTCCATCTCGCGCTGCATGGGCGTGAAGGTCCAGGGCATGTCACGTTCAAGCGAGCCGTCGAAACGGACGGTGATCGTCTGGTCCAGCACGACATCGCTGGCTGCTTCGGCCACGTTGGTCGCACCGCCAAAGCCGGTGACACGGCAAAACCAGTCGTAGAACGGAACCGACGCCCAGGCGAGCGATCCCATCGTGATGACGACGGCCACGGCCTGCGCCGCCGTGCGCTGCGGGCCCTTGAGGCGGGGAAAGAGTGTCATTGCGTGCCCTCCGATGCGGTGGGTTCAAGCTGAGGCCGGGCGACATGGTCGAACCGTTCGAACTGCGCGATGCTTTCAAGGTTGAGCACCTTGACCACCGTCAGCCCGAAGACGATCGCCACCAGAGCGATAAGGATGAGGCCCACGCCGAAATTGCGGCCCTTGCGGCGATTGTGCAGCTCGTGTTCGACCTTGATCGCCATCACCAGACACTCCAGCCAAAGGAATGAAGGGCCGCCTCGACCAGAAGAAGGCCGAAATGCAGGAACAGGTAGCTCAGCGAGATGCGGAAAAGCCATTTTTCGGTGGCGTAATTGTCGGCCTCGGCGGCCGCATCATCGCGGCGCCAGACCAGCCACGCCCCGTAAAGGAAGCGCAGGTTCAGCACGATCGCGGCGGCGAGATAGACCGGCCCGCCGATCGAGGTAAAGCCCAGCCCGACAGCCACCGGCACGAGGAACAGGGTATAGACAAGGATATGGTTGCGCGTGACCGGCCGGCCATGGGTCTCGGTCAGCATCGGCACGCCCGCATCGCCGTAATCGGACCGGACGAAGAGCGCCAGCGCCCAGAAATGCGGCGGCGTCCACATGAAGATGAGCGCGAACATCAGCGCCGATTCGATGGACACGCCACCCGTGGCGACGGCCCAGCCGATCATCGGGGGAAAGGCGCCCGCAGCGCCGCCGATCACGATGTTCTGCGGCGTCGCCCGCTTGAGCCACATCGAATAGATCACGGCGTAGAAGAAGATGGTAAAGGCCAGCAGAGCCGCGGCCAGAAGATTCGTCGCCAGAAAGAGCAGGATCACCGAAAACCCCGACAGCGCGAGCCCGATGCCCAGCGCCTCGCCCGGCTCGACCTTGCCCGACGGGATCGGACGGCGGGCGGTGCGTTTCATCACGCGGTCGATATCGGCATCCCACCACATGTTCAGCGCGCCCGACGCGCCCGCGCCCACCGCGATGCACAGGATCGCGACAAAACCGATGAACGGATGGATCGCGACCGGGGCAACCAGCAGACCAACAAGCGCAGTGAACACGACAAGCGACATCACCCGCGGCTTGAGAAGCGCGAAATAGTCGCCAAAGCCCGCCTCGTTGGCCTGGGCACCCTGGGGGGCGACGTCTGTCACGCTTGCATCGGTCATGTCGGTCTGTCTGTTCCTGCAATCAACTGGGGGGATCGAAAGACGGGCGCGGACAGGGCCGCGCCCGGGCCGGGGGATCAGACCCCGAATTCGTCTTTCGCGGAGGCAAGCCAGGTGTCGTATTCTTCCTGGCTGACAACCTTCACGGTGATGGGCATGTAGGCATGCGCCTGGCCGCACAATTCGGAGCACTGGCCGAAATAGACGCCCTCCCTCTCGGCCGCGAACCACAGCTGCGCAAGCCGGCCGGGCACGGCATCCTGCTTCACGCCGAAGGCCGGAATCGTCCACGAATGGATCACGTCGGCGGCGGTGACCTGCATCACGACCGTGGCGCCCACGGGCACGACGACGGCGGTGTCGGTGGCCAGAAGATACAGGCTTTCGTCATAGCCGAAATCGGCCAGTTCTTCCTCGGCCAGCATGAAGCTGTCGAAGGCCACGCCGTCATCGACATATTCATAGCCCCAGTACCACTGATATCCGGTGACCTTGATGTTGATGTCGGCCTCGGGGATTTCCTGCTGCTTGAACAGGACAGGCAGCGAAAACGCCCCGATGAAGACGAGGATCACGATCGGAACCACCGTCCATGCCACCTCGAGAGGGGAATTGTGCGTGAAGATCGCAGGGTTGGGGTTCGACCGGCTGTTGTAGCGCAGGATCACGTAAGCCAGCAGGCCCACGACGAACAGCGTGATGATCGTGATCAGCACGAGAAGCATGCCGTCGAGCCATTGCAGATCACGGGCCAGTTCGGTCGCGGCCGGCTGAAACCCCGTGGCGCCCGGCACGGGTGCGCCCACGATTTCAAGATCCTCGATCGCGGTCTGTGCCGAGGCGGCCTGCGCCGTCATCACGGCGGCCAGCCCGGTGCCAAGCGTCCGGATGGTTCTGAACAGTTGCATTCTCGTTCCCTTGTCTCTGGCTAGCCGGACCCCATCTGCATGGGAATCCTGTCGTCTCGGGCGTCTATACCCGTATCCCGTGGTGCACCACAAGAAGCCCCGTTGCGGCAAAGCGTCTCCTTTGGCCTAATGAGCCCGCCCATGGCGCAAGCCGCGCCCAGAATTCCCGGAGGATTTCATGCCCCAAGACCCCTTTCGCCCGTTCGAGACCAATATCGACGAACAGACCACCCTGGCCATCCTGCGCGAGGCTGTGGCGGGCGCCGATGACGGCGAATTGTTCCTCGAACGGCGCCGTTCGGAGGTGACGTCCTTCGATGACGGGCGGCTGAGAACGGCAAGCTATGACGCCTCCGAAGGGTTCGGTCTGCGCGCCGTGCGCGGCGAGACGGCCGGCTATGCCCATTCGACCACGATCGACGAACACGCCCTGCGCCGCGCGGCCGAAACCGCGCGGCTCGCCGTGGGCGCGGGCGGCGGCACGCTGGCCGAGGGGCCGCGCGGCACCAATACCGCGCTCTATGCCGATATCGACCCGGTCGAGCAGACCCCCTTTGCCGTGAAGGTCGACACGCTGCGCGAGATCGACGCCTTTGCCCGCGACCTCGATCCACGGGTGGTGCAGGTCTCGGCCACGCTGTCGGCCGTCTATCAGGAGGTGGTGATCCTGCGGCCCGACGGCCGGCTGGTCTCGGACATCCGGCCCATGGCACGCCTGAACGTGAGCGTCATCGTCGAGGAAAACGGCCGGCGCGAAAGCGGCGGCGCGGGCGCCGGAGGGCGGCACGGTCTGGACGGTCTGATCGCGCGGGGCCACTGGGAAGGTGCGGTGCGCGAGGCGCTGAGGATCGCGACGGTCAACCTGGGCGCCGAAGCCGCGCCCGCCGGCGTGATGGACGTGGTCCTTGGCCCCGGCTGGCCGGGGATCCTGCTGCACGAGGCGGTGGGCCACGGGCTCGAGGGCGATTTCAACCGCAAGGGCAGTTCGGCCTTTGCCGGGCTGATGGGGCAGCAGGTGGCCGCGCGCGGCGTGACGGTTCTCGATGACGGCACGATCCCCGATCGGCGCGGATCGCTGAATGTGGATGACGAGGGCACGCCCTCGGGCAAGAACGTCCTGATCGAGGACGGCATCCTTGTCGGCTACATGCAGGACCGCCAGAACGCCCGGCTCATGGGGGTCGAGCCCACCGGCAACGGCCGGCGCGAAAGCTTTGCCCATATCCCGATGCCGCGGATGACGAATACCTACATGCTGGGCGGCGATGCCGAGCCGGCCGACATGGTGGCCGAACTGGGCGACGGGATCCATGCAGTGGGTTTCGGCGGCGGGCAGGTCGATATCACCAGCGGCAAGTTCGTGTTCAGCTGCACCGAGGCCTATCGCGTGAAGAACGGCAAGCGCGGCGCCCCGGTCAAGGGCGCGACCCTGATCGGCGACGGGGCGACCGCGCTGCAGCGGATCCGCGCCATCGGCAACGACATGGCACTGGACCCGGGCATCGGCAATTGCGGCAAGGCGGGCCAATGGGTGCCGGTGGGCGTGGGTCAGCCCAGCCTCCTGATCGGCGGGTTGACCGTCGGCGGCGCGCAGGCCTGAGTTTGGGGGGGCAATGGCCCCCCCGAATTGGCGAGGAACAAAGCGTGATTGTGTTTACCGGCCATTAACCTTGGGCGCCTAGACCTGTGGTTGCAACAGGACGAGGCACAGAATGGCCGGGGACCCAACTTCTTCCGCTCACCCCCCACTCCCACCCACCACGGAAGATGACCGGTTTCTCTGGCTTCGCCTGTTGCGCTCCCGCCGGGTGGGCGTCGCCACGTTCTGGCGGCTGCTCGACCATCACGGAAGTGCCGGCGCCGCGCTCGACGCCCTGCCCGACATCGCGCGGGCGGCGGGTGTCGAGGATTACGCCCCCTGCCCCGAGGGGGTCATCGCAGCGGAGATGAAGGCCGCGCGCCGATACGGGGCGCGTGCCGTCTTTCATGGCGCGCCGGACTACCCGGCCCTTCTGGCCGGTATCGAGGATGCGCCGCCGATCCTGTGGATCACGGGCCGAACCGAGCTGCTCTCCCGCCCGATGATCGCCATCGTGGGATCGCGGACCGCATCCTCGGCCGGCACCCGCATGGCGCGCCGGCTGGCCGCCGACCTGTCGGAGGCCGGCTTTGTGGTTGTCTCGGGCCTTGCGCGCGGCATCGACGCCGTGGCCCATGATGCGGCGATCGCAGGCGGCACGGTCGCGGTGATGGCCGGGGGCGTCGACGTGATCTATCCGCAGGAAAACGCCGACCTGGCCGCCCGCATCGCGGCGGATGGCCTGCGCCTGTCGGAACAGCCCATGGGCCTGCAACCGCTGGCGCGCCATTTCCCCGCGCGCAACCGGATCGTGTCGGGGCTCGCCTGTGCCGTCGTGGTGGTGGAGGCCGCAGCAAAATCCGGAAGCCTGATCACCGCGCGCTGCGCGCTTGACCAGGGACGCGAGGTGCTCGCCGTGCCGGGCCACCCCTTCGAGGGGCGGGCCTCGGGCTGCAACATCCTGATCCGGGACGGGGCGACGCTGGTGCGCTCGGCCGAGGACGTGCTCGAGGTGACGGGCCCGGCCCGGCCGGCCGCCGCACCCGCGCGCCAGCCCAACCTCTTTGCCGAGGACGGGATCGCCGAGGCACCGCCCACGCGCCCGGTCCCCCCCGCCCCGGAGGCGCCGACCCGCCCGGCACCGCTCCGACACATCGCCGCGCTCCACGACCGCATCCTGGCGCGCATCGGACCCGGCCCGATTTCCGAGGACGAGCTGATCCGCGACCTCGCCGCGCCGCCGCGCGAGATATCGCCCGTTCTGGTCGATCTCGAACTCGATGGCCGCATCCGCCGCGATGCCGGTGGATTGCTGTCCCGCGAGGGCTGAACGGGGACGCGAATTTTTCAGCCCTAAAGGGCTGTGCCCGATCGGGGGCCCGACAGGGCCGCTCGCCGCATTGACATTCCCTCCCCTGCCCGCACATCTAGCCCCGCTGCCGCGAACCGTTTTGCCAGAGGTGCACATGCCCGTCGTCGTCGTCGAATCCCCCGCCAAGGCAAAGACAATCAACAAGTATCTGGGGTCCGATTACACGGTTCTCGCCTCTTACGGCCATGTGCGCGACCTGCCGCCCAAGGACGGATCGGTCGATCCGGACGCCGATTTCGACATGCGCTGGGAAATCGCTTCCGACAGCAAGAAGCACGTCAAGGCCATCGCCGACGCGCTCAAGGACGACCCCGAGCTGATTCTCGCCACCGACCCCGACCGCGAGGGAGAGGCGATCAGCTGGCACCTGACCGAAGCCCTGATCAATCGCAAGGCCATCAAGAAGGATACACCGGTCAGCCGCGTCGTCTTCAACGCGATCACCAAATCCGCCGTGACCGAGGCCATGGCCGCGCCCCGGCAGGTCGATGGCGACCTGGTCGAGGCCTATCTGGCCCGGCGCGCGCTGGATTATCTCGTGGGCTTCAACCTCAGCCCGGTCCTGTGGCGCAAGCTTCCGGGCGCGAAATCCGCGGGCCGCGTCCAGTCGGTCTGCCTGCGCCTGATCGTCGAGCGCGAGATGGAAATCGAGGCCTTCCGCGCCCGCGAATACTGGACGGTGGGCGCGCTTCTGGCCACGCCGCGCGGCCAGACCTACACCGCGCGCCTGACGACGCTTGCGGGCCGCAAGCTCGACCGTTTCGACATCGCCGACCAGACCGCGGCCGAGATGGCGGTGCAGGCGATCACCTCGCGCGATCTGGTGATCAGGTCGGTCGAGGCCAAGCCCGGCACGCGCAACCCCGCGCCGCCCTTCATGACCTCGACACTTCAGCAGGAGGCGAGCCGAAAGTTCTCCTTCGGGGCGCGCCAGACGATGAGCGTGGCCCAACGGCTCTACGAGGCGGGTCTGATCACCTACATGCGGACCGACGGGATCGACATGGCCCCCGAGGCCGTGCACGCGGCACGCGACGCGATCGGCGTGAAATTCGGGGCCGATTACGTGCCCGACAGCCCGCGCATGTACAAGAACAAGGCAAAGAACGCGCAAGAGGCGCATGAATGCATCCGGCCCACGGACATGGCGCTTGACCCGGTAAAGGCCAAGATCGCCGATGCCGACCAGCGCAAGCTGTATGACCTGATCTACAAGCGCACGCTGGCCAGCCAGATGGAGGCGGTCCGGCTGGAGCGCACCACCGTCGAAATCGGAAGCGCCGATGGCGAGGTCGGCCTGCGGGCCACGGGTCAGGTGATCCTGTTCGAGGGGTTCCTTGCCATCTACGAGGAAGGCCGCGACGATACCGTCGTCGACGAGGACGACAAGCGCCTGCCGCAGATCACCGAGGGCGAGCCCGCCGAAAAGCGCGAGGTCACGCCCGAGCAGCATTTCACCCAGCCCCCGCCCCGTTATACCGAGGCCACGCTCGTCAAGCGCATGGAAGAGCTGGGCATCGGCCGGCCCTCGACCTATGCCTCGATCGTCACCACGATCCAGGACCGCGACTATGTCTCAAAGGACAAGGGCCGGCTGATCCCGCAGGACAAGGGCCGGCTGGTGATCGCGTTCCTGTCGAACTATTTCCGCCGCTACGTCGATTACGACTTTACCGCCGATCTCGAGGAGGATCTGGACCGGGTCAGCGCGGGCGAGGCCGATTACAAGGAATTGCTGCGCCGGTTCTGGCGCGACTTTTCCGCCGCGATCGCGGAAACCTCGGAATTGCGGATCACCGAGGTGCTGGAAAAGATCAACGAGGTGCTGGAGCCGCACCTGTTTCCACCCAACGAGGAGGGGACGGATCCGCGCCTGTGCCCCAATTGCGGCGAGGGTCGGCTGTCGATGCGCACGGCGCGGTCGGGCGGGGCCTTCATCGGCTGTTCCAACTACCCCGAATGCCGCTTTACCCGGCCCTTCGGTCCGCCCGGCATGGAGGAGACCTCGATCGGCCCGGACGGGCGGCTTCTGGGCCATGACGGCGACGATCCGATCAGCCTGCGCGATGGCCGCTTCGGCCCCTATGTGCAGCGCGGCGAGGCCACCGAAGAGCAGCCCAAGCCGCCCCGCGCGAGCCTGCCCAAGGGCTGGACGGTCGACGAGATGGATCTGGACAAGGCGCTGATGCTTCTGTCTTTGCCGCGCGAGATCGGGCCGCATCCGGATGACGGCGTGATGATCGAGGCCGGGATCGGGCGCTATGGCCCTTACGTGAAACACGACCGGCTTTATGCCAACCTGCCCGAACTGGATGAGGTCTTCACCGTGGGCATGAACCGCGCGGTCGAGCTTCTGGCGCAGAAGGCCGCCAGCCGGGGCGGGCGCCGCGGAACCGCGGCCGAACCGATCAAGGCACTGGGCGATCACCCCGATGGCGGCGCCATGGCCGTCATGCCGGGGCGCTACGGGCCTTACGTGAAATGGGAAAAGGTCAATGCGACCATCCCCAAGGACACCGCACCCGAAGACGTGACCTTTGAAATGGCGCTCGAGCTGGTCAATGAAAAGGCCGCGAAATCGGGCAAAGGGCGCAAGAAGGCACCCGCAAAGAAGGCCGCCGCCAAGAAACCGGCCGCGAAAAAGCCCGCGGCCAAGAAGGCGCCCGCGAAGAAGACGCCTGCAAAGAAGACCGGGGACTGACCCTTCAGAGGTTGTTCACCGCAAAGACACAGCCATCCGATATCAGTTCGGGCGGGGTCTGACACAGGCCCCGCGCGACCGTCCATGCGGCCAGCACCTTGGGCACGTAGCCGCGCGTCTCGGGATAGGGTGGCACGCCCTGATTGTCGCGCACCGCCCCCTCGCCCGCGTTGTACCCCGCAAGCGCCAGCACCGGATCGCCGTCGAAATGGCCCAGAAGCCAGTCGAGATAGGCGACCCCGCCGCGGATATTCTCTGCGGCCACCATGCTGTCGGTCACGCCGAAGCGTTCGGCCGTCGCGGGCATCAGCTGCATCAGCCCCTGCGCACCGGCCGAACTGACCACGTCGATCCGGCCGGCGCTTTCCACCGAGATCACGGCCAGAACCAGCGCGGGGGACACCTTTGTGCCGATCGTGGCGGCCAGGATGTCGCGGCCATGGCTTTCGGCGACCTGTTGCAGGTTCTGGATGCGGGGCACGGGCGCGGCCTGGCCCTGCGGGGCGGAGGCCAGCGCAAGGATGGCGGGTTCCAGCCGTCCGGGGCCCGCATCCTCGATCCGGGGCGAGACGGAGGCCCAGAACCATTCGAACCCGCTGGGCTGCGGCATCGCGGTGTCGACCTCCGGCCCGGCGGGCACAGGGGCCGCAGCCGGCCGGGTCGCGCTAGGCGCCGTGGGGTCGATCTGCACCGTGATCCTGTTGCCGGCATCACCAGAGGGGACGCCGACCCTGCGAAAGGTGAAATCGGGCTGAAGCCTGTCGCTGCCCTGCGCCCGGAGCATAGATGCCTCGACCCCGAGGGTCGCAACGACACTCAGCGCCAGCGCAAGACGGCCTGTCTGCGGGAAAACCATGAACCTTGCCTCTGTGTTTTTTGGACAGAGTATCCGTCGGCGCCGCCTGATTTTCCAGTGGATCGCCGATAATAAGTCCCGGTGGGTCGGTTTGAACACTGTTTGAATACAATTGAACCGGTTCCGCCGTGCCACGGAAAATTTTTATCTATAAAAATCAGTTCGTTATGAAAAAATTCATAAAAAAAGCCAGCGCTTTGAAAATGAACGAAACCGGCCCAAATCCCGCCCAATTCAAAGTCGATAAAAAGCTCATCCAACGCGGGGATCGGATCAAGAAGAGGCCGGTCCGATATGATCCGCAGGATACAGCAACTGAGTGAACCCCTGAGGAGGGAATTGATATGCAAAACTTCATGAATGCCTTCATCCGCGACGAAGATGGTGCGGTTACCGTTGACTGGGTCGTGCTGACCGCCGCCATCGTTGGCCTCGGCATCGCCGTTCTCACCTCCGTTTCGAGCGGTGCCGAGACGATGGCCGAGAACATCGAGAGCGAGCTGGAAACGGCCGTCCCGACCATCACGTTCTGATCCGAGAGCCCGTCTTTCGGAATGACAGGAAGCCGGTCTCGACCTTCGGGGCCGGCTTCCGCTTTTCGGGCAGGTCTTCCCGCAATCCGCACAAACGTCGGATGACGCCGGGAAAAGGCCTGAAAGTCGCCTGATTGCAGGTGGAAAATCAAAGCGTCCTTCGCGGGTTTCGGACAGGTCTGGTTCGGCACTGCTTGATGCGCAGGATACTGCAACCATACCAAACCCCCAGGAGGGACTGGAAATGCAAGACTTCATGAATGCCTTCATCCGCGACGAAGACGGTGCGGTCACCGTCGACTGGGTCGTGCTGACCGCCGCTGTCGTGGGCCTCGGCATCGCCGTTCTCACTGCCGTTTCGAACGGTGCCGAGACGATGGCCGAGAACATCGAGACCGAACTGGAAACGGCGGTTCCGACGATCACGTTCTAGGTGTCGACGGGCTGAACGAACGATCTGGGGGCCGGTTCAGCAATGCAGGACCGGCCTTCGACTTTTCCGGCCTGGCCACGAGGATTCGATCTCCTGACGTTTGTCGAAAAAGAACAAGTCTGTTCGCATATCGCGAACAGACCTCCCCAAAAATGCCCCATTCGGAGAGCATGCTGTCCCAAATGGTATATCCAGTCGCGCATCATCAGGAGTGACATGAATGTTGAGTAATATTCGGCAATTTCACCAGGACGAAGATGGAGCGGTCACCGTCGACTGGGTCGTGCTGACCGCTGCGATCCTGATTCTTGGTGTCGTGGTCGGTGCCGCGGTTTCGCGCGGAGCCGAGACCATGGCCAGCAACACCGAGACGGAACTGACGACCGCGGTCGTGCCCGAGGTCGTGTTCTAGGGATCGTCTCGGTCTGACCGGAACTCACGAACCCAAAGGAAAGAAACAAGTCATGCGAGCAGTATTTGGATTGGTACTTGTCCTTGGACTGGGATTGGCCGGCTTTGCCGTCTACATGGTTCAGGGCTATTTCGAAGAGCAGGAACAGGCGCTCGCCCGCGAACGGGCCGCCGCGTCGCAGATCGTGCCGACCATCGAGGTCATCGCCGTCAACCGCACCGTCTCTTACGGCGAACAGCTGACGACCGATGACCTGAAGGTCGTGCATTACGCAGAAGAATTCCTGCCCGAAGGCGCATACACCAGCGCCGAGGACATGTTTCCCCGTGGCACCGACGTGCCCCGGACCGTCCTTCGCCAGATGGAAGAGAACGAACCGGTCCTGGCCGGCAAGGTCAGTGAACCGGGCGCCCTGCCCGGCATCACCAGCCGCCTTCAGCCGGGGATGCGGGCTTTCACGATCCCGGTCGATGTCGAGTCGGGCGTATCGGGCTTCCTGCGTCCGGGTGACCGCGTCGATGTCTACTGGTCGGGCCGGCTCAATCTAGGCGCACAGTCGGGTCAAGAAATTACCCGCCTGATCGAAACCGGTCTGGAACTGATCGCGATCGACCAGAGTTCCGAGATCTCGTCACAGCCCGCGCGCGTCGCCGAAACGGTGACGGTTCAGGTTTCACCGCAGCAGGTGGCCAACCTCGCCCAGGCCCAGACCACCGGAGAGCTGATGCTGTCGCTGGTCGGCCAGGGGGACGAAACGATCGCCACGGCAATCGAAGTGGATCAGCGCAGCCTGCTGGGGATCGCCGAAGAAATCCGCGTCGTCGAAGAGGCCGAGGCACCCGAAGAGGTCTGCACCGTCCGGAATCGCCGCGGGTCGGAAGTCGTGGAAACCGAGATTCCCTGCACGAATTAGGTCGACTGCTCGCAACATGACGACCTGAAGCCGAAGGGCGCGCTGTCATGGCGCGCCCTTCTTTCCAATTCGCACTGTTGCCGGTTATCCACATCAATAGCCCCCTACAAGGCGTTGATTATTGACCGGAAAGGATATTGCGGTCACGGTGTTTCAAACGACGAGAAAAATCTCGCTTGCAGTCGTGATCGGAGAGGCAGGTCACAATGAAAATTGACAGATTTATGAAGGCGGCCCTTGCGGGGCTGTCTTTGGCTTTGGCCCAGGTGCCCATTTCCGCTCACGCGGAAGCGCTTCGAGTTCAGCGCGGCGCACCGTCATCTGCCTTGCAGGTGCCGATGAACCGCGCGGTTGTCGTCGAAAGCGACACGCCATTTGCCGAACTATCCATTGCCAATCCGGGCATCGCCGACATTTCGTCCCTGTCCGACCGCAGCATCTATGTGCTGGGCAAGGAACCCGGGCGCACGACACTGACGATCCTCGGCGCCGATGGCAGCCTGATCACCAATGTCGAGGTCCACGTCACCCCCGACATCGCCGAATTCAAGGAACGGCTTGAGCAGATCCTGCCCGGCGAGCCGATCGAGGTGCGCACCGCCAATAACGGGATCGTCCTGTCCGGCACCGTCAGTTCGATCGCGCGCCTTGACCGGGCGCTGGAACTGGCCGAGCGCTATGCCCCGGAGAGGGTGTCGAACCTGATGAGCGTGGGGGGCACGCAGCAGGTGATGCTCAAGGTCCAGTTCGCGGAAATGCAGCGGACCGTCAGCCAGTCGCTGTCCAGTTCCCTTGCGCTTCAAGGCATCGGCCTTGGCGGCGATCTGGGTATTTCGACCGGCACCAACACGCTGAATACGTCGGGCAGCGCGGATTCTGCCCTCGGCGGCAATATTCCGGGGATCAGCGAGCAGAACGGCGCGATGCTGTTCGGGTTCAATGCCGGCGCGGTTCAGGTGGGCATCCTTCTCGAGGCGCTTGAATCGCAGGGCATGGTCCGCACGCTGGCCGAGCCGAACCTGACCGCCCTGTCGGGCCAGGAGGCCAAGTTCCTCGCCGGTGGCGAATACCCGGTGCCCGTCAGCCAGGAAAACGGGGCGATCACCGTTGAATACAAGCCTTTCGGCGTCGAGCTGAACTTTATCCCGCGGGTCGTCGATGGCGACGTGATCAACCTCGAGCTTGAGGCAGCGGTGTCATCCATCGACCCCTCCAACGGCTTCACGCAGGGCAGCTTTACCATCGACGCCTTCCGGCGGCGCGAAACCTCGACCACGGTCGAGATGCGCGACGGCGAAAGCTTTGCGATCGCAGGGCTTCTGTCCGACGATTTCCGCGATCTTTCGGGACAGGTGCCGTGGCTGGGTGACATCCCAGTTCTGGGCGCGCTGTTCCGCAGCGCCGATTACGCCCGGCAGCAGACCGAGCTGGTGATCATCGTGACGCCGCACCTGGTCACGCCGACCCGGGGCGAGGTCTATGCCCTTCCGACGGACCGGGTGCGCCCGCCGACGGAACGGGACCTGTTCCTGTTTGGCCGGACATCGACCGATGTGGCGCCGACGACGGGCGGGGCAGGTGAAGTTGCGCGGCAGGACTTCAGCGGGTCCTACGGCTACGTTCTCGACTGAGGAAAGGGCGGGGCAATGAAATATCTGGCACTCTCATTGGCGTCGGCGATGGTTCTTGGAGCCTGCGCGGCGGACGATCCATCGGTCTCTTCCTTCTACCGCGAGGCAGGCGCCGACCCGAGCCAGGGCAATTTCGGCAGCGCCGTGAACCAGAACATCGCCATCAACAACGGCGACGAAAGCTATCGCATCAGCCTGGCACGGCGGTTCGAGGCCGAGGTTCCCTCGACGGTGAACTTTGCCTTCAACTCGACCGCGCTCGACGAACAGGCCCGCGCCGTATTGCGGCGCCAGGCCGACTTCATCCTTCAGTTCCCCGAGGTCCGGTTCAAGGTCTATGGCCATACCGACCTTGTGGGCTCGACCGCCTACAATCGCGGCCTGGGCCTGCGCCGGGCGGAGGCGGTGGTTCTCTACCTGACAAGTCAGGGCATCAGCCGCTCCCGGCTCGAGGCCGTCGTCTCCTTCGGTGAAGAACAGCCGCTGATCGTGACCGAGGGTCGCGAACGGGCCAACCGGCGCACCGTGACCGAGGTGTCGGGCTTTGTCGAGGATCACCCGACCCTCCTGAACGGCAAGTATGCCGAAGTGATCTTCCGCGAATACGTGGAAAGCGCGGTCCCGGCGCAGCAGATCGAAGGCATCCAGGGCGCAGAGCTGTCGACCGAGAACTAGGTCGACACGGACAGACAGTTGCGAAGGGGCGGCGAGGGAAACCTCTGCCGCCTTTTTCAACAACGGGGGCAATCCCCGGTTATCGTTCGGTCTTATCCAACAATTACATTTTTTCGGCCCCAATCTGGTCACGATCTTGGGCGAGATTGTCTGCACTGGGACGCGATCGCCCCGACTCTGCGGGCATCGATCTGGGGCAGCCCCGTCCTTGAGGTGGAATAAGGATTCGAGGCCATGAGTACGAGCGCAGCGTTGCAACCCGAGCCGCAACCCATAATCGCCTGCACGATCAGCAGGGACGTTCAGATCTTCGATCTCCTGATCGAGGACATGGAAAGTGCCCTTGGTGAAAACTGGGGCGATCTGAGTTTCAACGACGCTGTCGCCTTTCTTGAACAACCCGAAGCCGCCGAATTGCAGTTCGTGGCGATCGCGCTTGACTCCGAGGATGAGGACGACCTGTCGCTGATCATCGACATCATCGCGGCGGCCAAGGCCAGGTCCGTCAAGGTGATCCTGATCGCCGAAGACCTCACGCCGGCCTCGCTCCATCAATTGCTGCGCGAAGGCGGGGACGAATTCGTGCCCTACCCCCTTCCCGAAGGGGAGTTGCGCGAGGCGATCCAGCGGGTCCAGAACACCCCGACGCACGACCCCGTCGCGCCCGAGATGCGAAACACCCTCAAGGCCACCCAAGACCGGTCGGGCGTGGTGATCCCCGTTCACGGCATGGCCGGCGGCACCGGCGCGACGACGCTGGCTGTCAACCTCGCATGGGAACTCGCGAACGTCGACCCGGACCTGGCACCGCGCGTCTGCCTGCTGGACCTCGACCTGCAATTCGGAACGGTGGCCACCTATCTTGACCTGCCCCGCCGCGAGGCCGTGCTCGAGCTGCTGACCGACACAGAGGCGATGGACAGCGAAGCCTTCATGCAGGCGCTCTTGTCCTATGAACAGAAACTTCATGTCCTGACCTCGCCCACCGACATGATCCCGCTCGACCTGCTGGGCCCGGCCGATATCGAACGGCTGATCGAAATGGCGCGGATCAATTTCGACTATGTGGTGATCGACCTGCCCGCGACGATGGTCGAATGGTCCGAGACGGTGCTGTCGGCGGCGCATGTCTATTTCGCGACGCTGGAACTGGACATGCGTTCGGCGCAGAACACGCTGCGGCTCAAGCGGGCGCTGCAATCCGAGGACCTGCCCTTCGAAAAGCTGCGCTTTGCCCTGAACCGGGCGCCGGGATTCACCGATCTCAACGGCAAGAGCCGGGTCAAGAGACTGGCCGAATCACTGGGCATCTCGATCGAGCTTCTTCTGCCGGACGGCGGCAAGCCGGTTTCGCAGAATTCCGATCACGGCGTGCCCATGGCCCTCGGGATCCCCAAGAACGCGCTGCGCAAGGAAATCGCGAAGCTGGCGAAATCGGTGCACGAAGTCAACGTTGCAGAGACCGCGAAAGCGGGAGGGTAATCTTCGATGTTTTCCAAATTCAAGAAACCTGACGCATCGCTGCCATCAGCGCCCGCGCCGGGCCTGAACGTCGCGGCGCGCGGCCCGGCCGCCCCCGTCACGCCGATCACCCAGGCGCCCGCCGAGACCAAGAAGCCACTGATGCAGCCCAAGAAGCGGGCCGCCGAAGTGGCACCGGTCGACAAGGAAAAAAAGCGCAAGGAAAAGCTGGGCGAGATCAAGCTGGACCTGCACCGCGCGCTTCTGGACAACCTCAATCTCAGCGCGCTCGATCAGGCTTCCGAACAGGACCTGCGCCAGGAGATCAACGCGATCGCCTCGGAAACGCTGGAAGAGATGGGCGTTGTCCTGAACCGCGAAGAGCGGCAGACATTGAGCCAGGACCTTTACGACGAGGTCAGGGGCCTTGGGCCCCTCGAGACGCTTCTGAAGGACGAAACCGTCAACGACATTCTCGTCAACGGGCCGCAGCAGATTTTCGTCGAACGGTCCGGCAAGCTGGAATTGACGGATGTGACGTTCAAGGATGAACGCCACCTGTTGCGGATCATCGACAAGATCGTGTCGGCCGTCGGCCGGCGCGTCGACGAAAGCAACCCCTATGTCGACGCCCGACTGGCCGACGGGTCGCGTTTCAATGCGATGGTCGGGCCGATCGCGGTGGACGGATCGCTTGTGTCCATCCGTAAATTCAAGAAGGACAAGCTGGGCATCGACGATCTGGTCCGGTTTGGCGCCTTCACCGAGGAGATGGCCGCCTATCTGCAAGCCGCGGTCGCGACCCGGCTGAACGTCATCGTCTCGGGCGGAACCGGTTCGGGCAAGACGACCACGCTCAACGCGCTGTCGTCGTTCATCGACAATTCCGAACGCATCCTGACGATCGAGGATACGGCCGAACTTCAGCTGCAACAGGTTCACGTGGGCCGGATGGAAAGCCGTCCGCCCAATGTCGAAGGCAAGGGCGAGGTCTCCGCCCGCGATTGTCTGAAGAACGCGCTGCGGATGCGGCCGGACCGCATCATCGTGGGCGAGACGCGCGGCGAGGAAGTCATCGACATGTTGCAGGCCATGAATACCGGCCACGACGGGTCGATGACCACGATCCACGCCAACAACCCCCGCGACGGCATCAGCCGTCTCGAGAACATGATCGCCATGGCCGGCATCGAGATGCCGCTCAAGGCCGTGCGCAGCCAGATCGCCGGCGCCGTCAACCTGATCGTGCAGGCCTCGCGCCTTCAGGACGGGTCCCGGCGGATGACCTCGATCACCGAGATCACCGGCATGGAAGGCGACGTCATCTCGATGCAGGAGGTGTTCCGCTTCCAGCGCGTCGGCCTGACACCCGACAACAAGATCATCGGCCATTTCACGGCCACCGGCGTCCGGTCTCACTTTTCCGAGCGGTTCCGGCTGTGGGGCTATGATCTGCCGCCGACCATCTTTGAACCCTTCGCCGCGGAGTAGACGTCAATGGAATTGTCTGCCGAACCAATCATCTATGGCCTGATCTTCCTGGCTGTGCTCCTGCTGGTCGAGGGGATTTATCTCACGGTCTTCGGCAAGTCGATCAGCCTCAACAGCCGGGTCAACCGTCGTCTGGAACTCCTTGAAAAGGGCGGTGGTCGCGAACAGGTGCTCGAACAGCTCCGCAAGGAGATGACGCAGCACATGCGGTCGACCTCGATCCCGCTCTACTCGATCCTTGCGGGTAAGGCGCAGAAGGCCAATATCGCTTTTTCCCCGACGCAGCTGATCGTGATCATGGTCGTCCTGTCGGGCGTTGCCTTCATGGCGCTGACCATCGGGACGGAAACCGAGGCGCCTGTGCGGATCCTCGTGTCTCTCGCGATGGGGATCGGTTCGGTCTACCTCTGGGTGAACAACAAGGCCAAGAAGCGGACCTCGATGATCGAGGAACAGCTTCCCGATGCGGTGGAACTCATGGTGCGAAGCCTTCGGGTCGGCCATCCCTTTGCCTCTGCGGTGGCGATCGTCGCCAAGGAAGTGCCCGACCCGCTGGGCACCGAAATGGGCATGATCGCCGACGAGGCGGCCTATGGGCGCGACATGGGCGACGCGCTCAAGCACATGGCAGAGCGGATCGACATGCAGGATTTGCGATTTCTTGCGGTGGCGGTCGCCATCCAGCAGCAGGCCGGCGGCAACCTCGCCGAGATCCTCGACGGCCTGGCCAAGGTGATCCGCGCCCGGTTCAAGCTGTTCCGCCGGGTCAAGGCGATCACGGCTGAATCGAAATGGTCGGGCATGTTCCTGTCGCTGTTCCCGCTGGTGGCCCTCGTCGCGATCAACGTGATCGAGCCCAACTATTATGACGACGTGAAGGAAGAGGCCGTCTTCGTGCCTGCCGCCATTGCCGTCGGCGTGTTCCTCGTGGCGAACATCTTCGTCATGCGCGCGCTTGTGAACATCAAGGTCTGAGGGTGGGGATGACTTTCATGGAAACGATCGAGACGATGCTGACAGACATGCTGGGCCCGTTCGGCCCACTGATCGCGGTCGGCATGCTGGGCCTGCTGCTTGTCCTGCTGACGCTGCCGGTTCTGCTGAAAAGGCAGGAAGACCCTCTCGACAAGCTCAAGGCCGCCAACCGGACCAAGAGCACCACGCCCGAAAAGGCACAGCGCCTGCGGATGGGCGGCGGCAAGGACAAGCTGGAGAAATATTCCAGCTTCCTCGAGCCGCAGGATCAGGCGGCCTATTCCGCTGTCCGGCTCAAGCTGTTGCAGGCCGGCTACCGCACGAAGAATGCCGTGCGGATCTATCATTTCATGCAATTCGCCCTCGGCGTCGTTTTCCTTCTGCTGGGTGTGGCCTATGCGATCATCCAGTCGGCCACGGGTGACCCGTCGACACAGGCGATGATCCTCTATTCGATCGGACCGGGCGCCGTCGGCTACATGATCCCGAAATACTGGGTGACGCGCCGACAGGGCGTGCGCCAGCAGGCCATCGAGGACGGCTTTCCCGACAGCCTCGACATGATGCTGGTCTGCGTCGAAGCGGGGCAATCGCTGGATCAGTCGATCATCCGCGTGTCAAAGGAACTGCGCTCGGGCTTTCCGGAACTGGCCGAGGAATACGAACTGGTCAGCAACGAGATGAAGGCCGGCAAGGACAAGACCGCCGTTCTGCGCGACATGTCCGAACGGTGCGGCGTGTCGGATGTGGCCAGCTTTGTGACCGTTCTGATCCAGTCGCAGCAATTCGGCACCTCGATCGCCGAGGCGCTGCGGGTCTATGCAAGCGAAATGCGCGACAAGCGGGTGATGCGGGCCGAGGAAAAGGCCAACAAGCTGCCCACCAAGATGACCCTGGCCACCATGATGTTGACGGTTCCGCCACTTCTGATCATTCTGATCGGGCCGTCCATCTTCGAGATTTCCACGGTGCTGGGCGGCGCAATGCCGTAGACGGGCCCCGGACGGGCCCGCCGGAAGAGGCCCCCCAAAGGGGCCCGACCATGAGGGGCCATGATCCGAGCGATCCCTGCCTGCGCCATGATGATGGCAGTCCTGGCCGCCTGTGACACGGGCGGCCTTGGCGCGTCTCCGGATGGCGTCTATGCGCCGGGGATCGGCCGCGGCGAGGATGTGGACGGGCTGATCGTCGGGCATCGCCTGATGGAGGCCGGCGAATTCGAACTTGCGCTCGAGGCCTATATCCGTGCGGCCGGGGTCCAGGGGTTGAATGTCGACACGCTGTCGGCGCTGGGGTCGGCCAATCTGCGGCTGGGCCGCCTCGGTCAGGCCGAGGCGCTGATGCGCCAGGCCGTCGAGGAGGATCCCGAATTCGTTCCGGCCTGGAACAACCTCGGCGTCATCCTGATGGAACGGGGCAAGGTGGCCGAGGCGGCCGAGGTCTTCCGTCGCGCATTTGCCACGGACAACGGCAATAGCGATCAGATCCGGGACAACCTGGCACTTGCTCTCGCAAAACTGGAAAACCCGGGCTATGTTCCCGGTCAAGAGGACGAACAGTTCCAACTGGTTCGCCGCGGAGCGGGAGACTACCTGATCCTGTCGGGCCAGTAAGACGAGGCAAGAGCAGGTAAAGGACGCAGAAAATGCGCCAGATCATCAGGATTGTTGTCCCGTTTGCGGGAATTCTGGCCCTTGCGGCCTGTGATCAATCAGGAAGCGCGCAAGTCCAGCGGGCGATGCAGGATGTCAACGTCATCGACGAGAGCAATCTCAACGACGTGATGCTGACGGTTGCCGATCCGAACGAGGCGGTCCTCTACTTCCAGCGCTCCAGCGAGGCCGATCCGGACCGGATAGACCATCTGCGCGGGCTGGGCCTGTCTCTGGTCCGGGCGGACCGGGCCCGGGAATCGGTCAGCGTGTGGCGCGATGTCGTGGCCCATCCCGAGGCCACCAGCGAAGACAGCGTCGAACTCGCCGATGCGCTGGTCCGGTCGAACGAATGGGACGAGGCCGAACTTGTCCTGGACGGCATTCCCCCCACGCACGAAACGTTCAAGCGCTACCGCCTCGAGGCGATGATCGCCGACAGCAACGAGGAATGGGACCGCGCCGACAGTTTCTATGAAACCGCCGTGGGCCTGACGACGACGCCCGCGGGTGTGCTCAACAACTGGGGATTTTCCAAGCTGACCCGCGGCGATTTCGACGATGCGGAACGGCTGTTCGGCGACGCGCTGCGCCATGATCCGGGCATGTTCACCGCAAAGAACAACCTTGTGCTGGCCCGCGGCGCGCAACGCAATTACGATCTGCCGGTGATCCAGATGACCCAGATCGAACGGGCCAAGCTGCTTTACACGCTGGCGCTGACCGCGATCAAACAGAACGACGTCGTCATCGGCCAGGGCCTCCTTCGGGAGGCGATCGACACCCATCCGCAGCATTTCGAAGAGGCCGTGAGGGCGCTTCGGGCCCTCGAAGACAACGTGACGAACTGATCCATGGGCACCTCGGCCCAAGCCGCGGCCTGGTTTCTGCCGGCTGTCGTTCCGATCTGCCTGTTCGTCGCATGGCACGACCTGCGCAGGATGAAGATCCTCAACAAGGCGAACCTTGCCCTGCTGATCGCCTATGCGGTCCTTGGCCTGATCGCCCTGCCCTTTGCCGAATATCTGTGGCGGTATCTGCACCTTGTCGTGGCGCTTGTCATCGGGATCGTCCTGAATGCCGGCCGCATCCTCGGCGCGGGGGACGCGAAATTCATCGCGGCGGCCGCCCCCTTTGTCGCCCTGTCCGACCTGGGTTTCGTGGCGATCCTGCTGGCGGCCTGCCTGCTGATCGGCCTTGGCCTGCACCGGATCGCCGCACGAACCCCTTTGCGCAGCCTCGCCCCCGACTGGAAAAGCTGGACGGAACGTCAACGCTTTCCCATGGGATTTCCGCTCGGGGTGACACTGATCCTGTATCTTGTGCTGGCGCTGCGCGCCGGCTGACCCGCCCCGGAACGGCACCGGCGGTTCCATCAATTCGCCACAAAGATTGCCGTTAATCACGACCGGAGCCATGCCGCCAAGGCATGCGATCTCAGGCAGCGATGGGCAGTCGAATGAACATGCAAGTTTCCGGCGTTGTTGCGCCGCCCGCACCGAAGACCCTTGAAGGCATGCGCCTTCCGCCGGTCATGATGCGCGATATCCTGATCAAGACGATCTTTCGCAAGAACCTCAGCGCCGTGACCGAGATTGCCCCGGCGATCTGCCTGCCGGTGCCGGTGACGCAGGAGCTTGTCGATCTGGCGCGGAGCCAGAAACTGCTCGAGGCGACTGGCTCGCTTCATGCAGGCTCCAGCGGCGAGATGGGTTATCAGTTGACCGACAATGGCAAGGCCCGGGCGCTGGATGCGCTGGCCCAGTCGGAATATTTCGGTCCGATGCCCGTCCCGCTCGAGGTCTATGGAGAGCAGGTCCAACGCCAGTCCATCCGCAACCTTCAGGTGACCCGCGACAGGCTCCTGTCGGCGATGGGCCACCTGATCCTGCCCGACGACCTGCTGGATCATCTGGGCCCCGCGGTCAGCGCGGGACGGTCGATCCTGATGTATGGCCCGCCGGGCAACGGTAAATCCTCGATCTCGAACGGGATCCGCGATGCGCTGGGTGACAAGATCTACATTCCGCGCGCGATCGAATATGCGGGACAGGTGATCACCGTCTATGACCCGATCGTGCATTCCTCTGCCGAGGAAGAGGTCGAAGACCCCAATTCCCTGCGCCGCACCACGGGACGGTATGACAGCCGCTATGTGAAATGCGAACGGCCCACCGTCGTGACGGGGGGCGAATTGTCGCTGAGCATGCTCGATCTGGTCTACAACCCCACGGCGCGCACCTATCAGGCGCCGCTTCAGCTGAAATCGACGGGCGGCATCTTCATCGTCGACGACCTTGGCCGCCAGAAGGAACCGCCGCAGGCCATCGTCAACCGCTGGATCGTGCCGCTGGAGGAAAGCCGCGATATCCTCGCGCTGCAATCGGGGGAAAAGTTCGAGGTGCCCTTTGACACGCTCGTGATCTTTTCGACGAACTTCCACCCCAACAAGATCTTCGACCGCGCCGCGCTGCGCCGGATCTTCTTCAAGATCAAGGTCGACGGACCGAACCAGGAGGATTTTCTGAAAATCTTCGCCATGGTCGCCCGCAAGAAGAAGATGCCGCTCGACGAGGAGGCGCTGATCTACCTGCTGCAAAGCAAGTATCCCACGATCGACAATGAATATGCGAACTATCAGCCGGTCTTCCTGATCGACCAGATGATCTCGATCTGCGAATTCGAGGGCATCCCCTACCAGATGTCGCCCGAACTGATCGAACGGGCCTGGGCCAACATGTTTGTCCGCGAAGAGGCGATCATCCACTAGATCAGGGCAAAGCCGTCATCTGTCCTGCGTCGGAATGCCGGGGGGTGGCTCGCGCCCCGGTCCTTGCGACATCGCGCGCTTGATTTGTCACGCCATCCAGAGGAAGATCGGGGGTATTGACGCCCCCTGTTTTCAGCTTTGTATTCGACCTTCAGGTTTTCGCGATGACCAATCCGGTTTCCCCGAGCGCCCTGTTCTGGCGCCTTTTCCGCACCGATTTCCTCATTCTTGGCGCAGTCGTCGTGCTTATGGCGCTGTTCACGCTGGGCAATGCGTGGTCCGCCCTGCCCATGGCACGCAACGGGCTTGCGGCCGATGCCCGGATCACCGCGATAACCCATGAGCGAATGATCTGCCAACGGGAACGTTGCGGCCAGATCCGCGAAGGCCAGCCTTACTACAGGGTCACGCGCTCCTATGTCTTTGAAACGCAGGCAGCCGAGAGGATCGAAGGCTCTCGGCTGCAACAACGCCCGCTTCCTCCCAGCAATGACGAGATCGGGCGCATCTTCACTGTGCGCTATCTGCCCGACACGCCCCAGGTGCACGAATTCGGCGAAGACGGGACAAGCGGCGGCAACATGCGCGTCTACGGGGCGCTCACGCTGATGGCGCTTGTCGCGCTGATCGCGATGGGGCTGAGGCGGATTGTCCAGGCACGGCGCGCCATCAAGGCCCGCGACACCGGCGAGGCGCGCCGCGCCACCGTCTGCCGCGCGCCCGAAGACAGCAAGGGGCCGGCCCTACGCGCGGTTCACTGGAAAATGCGCGACGGCAGCACCGGACACAGCCTGCCCCTGCCCGACGGGGCCCCACGCCCCAAACCCGGAAGCGCGATCACCGTTTTCGTCGAAGGCGGCCAAGGCTGGTGGGAAGGCGATACCGGCCCCCGCCCCTGATCCCGGGGCGATCCGCAAATTCCGGTGGGCGCGGGCGCCACAGCGCATTACATCAGGCGTCATGAGCAGCCTTCCCCCTGTCATGCAATCTTGGTTCGCCTTGCGCGGATGGCAAATCCATCCGCACCAGCAGGAAATGCTGTCCCGCGCGAACGAGCCGTCGCTTCTGCTTATCGCGCCCACCGGCGGGGGCAAGACGCTTGCGGGCTTCCTTCCGTCATTGGTGGAACTGGCCGACGGAGCGCATCAGGGGTTGCATACGCTGTATGTCTCGCCGCTCAAGGCGCTGGCCAGCGACATCAAGCGCAACCTGCGCCGGCCGGTCGAGGAGATGGACCTGTCGATCCGGATCGAGGATCGCACCGGCGACACCTCCTATACCGCCAAGCGCAGGCAACGCGCCGACCCGCCGCATATCCTGCTGACCACGCCAGAAAGCCTTGCTCTGCTGACAAGCTACGAGGATGCGCCAAGGATTTTTGCGGGGCTGAGCCGGATCATCATCGACGAGATCCACGCGCTCGAGGAATCAAAGCGCGGCGATCAGCTGATGCTGGCACTTTCGCGGCTGGAGGCGCTGGCCCCGGGGCTGCGCCGGGTCGGCCTCTCGGCCACGGTCGAGGATCCGGGGCGCATTGCCCATGGGCTGGCGCGCCACCCCGACCCCTGCCCTATCCTGACCGCCGATCCGGGTCCCGAACCCGACATCACCATGCTGGTGACCGAGGAAAATCCGCCCTGGTCGGGGGGCGGCGCGGCCTATGCGATCCAGGCGGTGCTGGAACAGGTCAAGCGGCACCGCACGACGCTGATCTTTCACAATACCCGCGCGCAGGCCGAGATCTTCTTTCACAACCTGTGGCTGGCCAATGACGACAGCCTGCCGATCGGCATTCACCACGGCTCGCTCGACCGGCAGCAGCGCGAGGCGGTCGAGGCCGCGATGGTGCGCGGCGATCTGCGGGCGATCGTCTGCACCGGCTCTCTCGATCTTGGCATCGACTGGGGCGATGTCGACCTTGTGATCCAGATCGGTGCGCCGAAGAACGTCAAGCGCCTGATCCAGAGGATCGGACGGGCCAATCACCGCTACAACGCGCCATCAGAGGCGATCCTTGTCCCGGCCAACCGGTTCGAGATCGTCGAATGCGTGGCGGCCCTCGATGCCGCAAAGGCCGGCGATCTGGATGGCGACCCCAAGGGGCCGGGGCCGCGCGATGTGCTGTGCCAGCACATCCTGATCCGCGCCTGTGCCGGCCCCTTCGACGCCGACGCGCTGTTCGCCGAGGTCAGGAGTGTGGGCGCCTTTGCCGGACTCAGCCGCGCGGCGTTCGACGATTGCCTCGATTTCTGTGCCACGGGCGGCTATGCGCTACGCGCCTATGACAAATGGCAGCGGCTGAAACAGGTCGATGGCCTCTGGCAGCTGCGCGACCCGCGTGCGGCACAGCGGATCCGCATGAATATCGGCACGATCCAGGATACCGACACGCTCAAGGTGCGCTATCGCGGCTCGTTCAAGCCGCTTGGCGAAATCGAGGAGAGCTTTGCCGCCACCCTGACCCCGGGCGACACCTTCCTGATCGGCGGACAAGTCGTGCGCTATGAAGGCCTGCGCGAGATGACGGTCGAGGTGTCGCGCCAATCGGGCCGCAAGCCGAAGATCGCCACCTTCATGGGCACGAAATTCGCCACATCGACCCAGCTTTCGGCGCGGATCCTCGCCATGTTCCGGCAGGACAGCTGGCCCGTTCTGCCCCCCCACACGCAGGACTGGCTCGCCCTTCAGCGCAAGGTGTCGAAACTGCCCGAGGCCGACCGCATCCTGTTCGAGAGTTTCGTCTATGACGGGCGGCCCCACAACTGCATCTACGGCTTTGCCGGCCGCAACGCGCAGCAGACGCTGGGCCTTCTCCTGACCCAGCGGATGGAGGCCGAGGGCACCGCACCTTTGGGATTTGTCTCGACCGATTACGCGACCCTGATCTGGAGCGTGGAGCCGGTGACCGACCCCGTCCCCCTGTTCGAGCCCGACGCCCTGCGCGAGAATTTCGACACATGGCTCAGGGGCAATGCCGTGATGAAGCGGACGTTCCGCGCCTCGGCCACCATCGCGGGACTGATCGAACGGCGTACGCCGCAGGCGAAAAAGACCGGAAAACAGGCGACGTTTTCGTCGGATATCCTTTATGACACGTTGTCGAAATACGACCCCGACCACCTGATGCTGCGCATCACCCGCGAAGAGGCCCTGCGCGGCCTTGTCGATTTCGGCCGCATCGAAGAGATGCTGCACCGGACGGGCGGGCGGATCGACCATGTGCAGGCCGGGCGGGTCACGCCGCTTGCAGCACCCCTGTTGCTGGAGGCGGGGCGCGTCCCGATCGCCGGCGAAGGGCGCGAACGCCTGCTTGAGGCGGCGGCGGAACGGGCGATCGCCGAGGCGGGCCTCGCGCCGTGACACCCCCTTTGCTTTTGCCGCTTCGGGTCGTAGGAACAGACCATGAACGCCAAGCCTGTCCCGCTATGTGACATCCCTCTCGAGGCGCGCGCCTCCGGTGCGCTCTGGCAGCCAGGCATGCGCGCCCTGTGCGTGTCGGACCTGCATCTGGGCAAGTCGGACCGTCTGGCCCGGGCAGGCGGCGCGCTGCTGCCGCCTTACGAAAACCTCGAGACGCTGAACCGCCTGTCGCAAGAGATCGAGGTGATGGATCCACGGGTCGTGATCTGCCTTGGCGACAGTTTCGACGATCTGCACGGCGTGGCCGCGCTGGACGAGGCCTGCCGCGAGATGCTCTTGCGGATGCAGGCGGGGCGGCGCTGGATCTGGATCGAGGGCAACCATGATCCGGGGCCCGTCGCCATCGGGGGGGAGCATCTGGCCGAGGTCACGCTGGGCGGGCTGACCTATCGCCATATTGCACGGCCCGGGGCGACGGCCGAGATTTCAGGTCATTACCACCCGAAATTCGCCCTTCCGGGCGGTGGCACGGCACGGCGCTGCTTCGTCTGGGACGGTCGGCGTTGCATCCTTCCGGCCTTTGGCGCCTATACGGGCGGGCTGTCGGCCCTGTCGCACGTCATCAGGAATTTGTTCGAACCAGAGGCCTTTGCTGTGCTGACGGGCCGGCGCCCGCTCCTTGTCCCGCTGCCTTCAGCCGCCGATCGACGATCCAGCCGGCCTCGACAAGGTTGGGCCGGTAGGTCCGGCTGACGGGGACACGGCTGTCATCGCTGAGAACGACGAATTCCCGGCCGCCGCATTTTTCGACCCCGCGGATCGCATGGGACGCCACCCAATGCGAGCGGTGAACGCACATCCCCTCGAGGCCGTCCATCTCTTCGACGGCATCGGCAAAGCGGATCAGGACACGCCGCGTCTCGCCGTTCGACAGGTAGACATCGACGTAATGGTCATCGACCGTGAGCCGAAGCACCTGTTCGGGGCGCACATGGCCGTCAAGCCGGCGCAGGAAACGCGGGATCTCTTCGCAATCGCCATCCTCGTCCTGCCGCCGAGACCGCGATTCGATGCCCACCACATGGCGGACGATGACAACGGCCGAGGCGATGATGAGGATCAGCAGGTAGGCTTCGAACAGGCTCATGATCGGCTGCTGCGGATCGCGTGTCGTCAACTCGGCGATCAGGGTCGGCATCGGGGCAAAGAAGGTGCTGAACAGGACAATCACGATCCCGTCACGCGACAGCTGATGATGCGATTGCGCGACCGTCGTCACAGCAGCCCGGACCGAATAGGAAATCAGCAGCGACACCGCGAGAAGGATGGGCCAGAACAGAAGCCGTTCCGAAATGGGCATGCTTTCGAACGTTCCGAACGGACCCGCTACCACAAGAACCGCCGAAGCGACAAACCAGATCACCCAGGTGGTAGCTGTGAAGAACTCCGCACGGAATGCCCTTAGCGTTTCTTCTACTGTCTCTCGCACACCATCCCCGCATACTCTTCCTGTTCCGACCGCGACCGGGTTCAGTTACCACTGCAAACTATCGTTCCGGACCCTAATCTTTCGTTGATCACGGAAAGGTGAGGTGAATGTTGCGCGGCCGCCGGTTTCAGGGCGTCAGGCCCGTCGGCTCCGGCAGCCCGCTTGCCCGGGTCGTGGCGGTCAGGGTGTTGGCCAGAAGACAGGCAATCGTCATCGGGCCCACACCGCCCGGCACGGGCGTGATCGCGCCGGCCACCTGGGCGCAGCTTTCGAAATGGCAATCGCCGACAAGGCGCGTTTTCGGGGTGCCATCCTCCTTCAGGCCCGCCTCGACGCGATTGATGCCCACGTCGATGACGGTGGCGCCCGGTCTGATCCAGTCGCCCGTGACCATCTCGGGCCGACCCACGGCCGCCACGACGATATCGGCCCGACGGGTGATCTCTGCGATATCGCGGCTGCGGGAATGGGCGATGGTGACGGTGCAGCTGTCATTCAGAAGAAGCTGCGCCATCGGCTTGCCCACGATGTTGGACCGCCCCACCACCACCGCATTCAGGCCCGACAACGACCCGTGATGATCCCGCAGCATCATCAGGCACCCCAGAGGAGTGCAAGGCACCATGGCTTTCTGCCCCGTTCCCAGCAGCCCCACATTCGAAATGTGAAAGCCGTCCACATCCTTGGCCGGGTCGATGGCATTGATCACAAGGTCCGAATCAAGCTGTCCGGGCAAGGGCAGCTGCACCAGGATGCCATGCACATCCGGATCGGCATTCAACCGGCCGATCAGCGCCAGAAGCGCCTGTTCCGAGGTATCGGCCGGCAGCTTGTGTTCGAAGGAATTCATCCCCACTTCGACCGTCTGCCGCCCCTTGGACCGCACATAGACCTGGCTTGCCGGATCTTCGCCCACCAGAACGACGGCAAGGCCGGGCGTGATCCCGTGATCGGCCTTCAGCGCGGCGATGTGTCGGGCGATGTCGCTGCGCAGGCGCGCGGCAAAGGCCTTGCCGTCGAGGATGGTCGCGGTCATGGTCGTCTCCTTGAAGGATCGGGAAGCGGGTCGGCCGGGTTCTGCCCCAGCCAACCGGTCAGAACAACCCTTCGATCTGGCCATCCTCGTTGAGGCGGATCGTCTCGGCCGCGGGAATCCTCGGCAGGCCCGGCATCGTCATGATCTCGCCACAGACGACCACGACAAAGCCCGCCCCTGCCGACAGCCGCACCTCGCGCACCGGAACCGAATGGCCCGTGGGCGCGCCGCGCAGGTTCGGGTCGGTCGAGAAGGAGTATTGCGTCTTGGCCATGCAGACCGGCAGATGCCCGTATCCCTGTTCTTCCCACTGGTGCAACTGATCGCGGATTTTCGTGTCGGCGATGACCTCGTCGGCGCGGTAGATGCGCTTGGCGATCGTCTCGGCCTTCTCGAAAAGCCCCATCTCGTCGGGATAGATGGGCGAAAAGACCGCCTCGCCCGCATCCGCGATCTGCGCCACGCGGGTCGCAAGCTCGGCCGAGCCTTCCGATCCCAGTTCCCAATGGCGCGACAGGATCGCCTCGGCGCCGTGGGTCTCGACATATTCCCTGACGGCCTGCACCTCGGCATCGGTGTCGGTGACGAAATGGTTGATCGCCACGACGACCGGCACGCCGAAGGATTTCAGGTTCTCGATATGGCGGCCCAGATTGGGGCAGCCGTTGCGAACGGCCTCGACATTCTCGGCACCCAGATCGGCCTTGGCCACGCCGCCATTCATCTTCATCGCGCGGACAGTGGCCACGCAGACCACGACCGACGGCGCGATCCCCGCCTTGCGGCATTTGATGTTCATGAACTTCTCGGCCCCGAGATCGGCACCGAAACCCGCCTCCGTCACCACGTAATCGGCGAGTTTCAGCGCCGTCTTCGTGGCGATGACCGAGTTGCAGCCATGCGCGATGTTGGCAAAGGGGCCGCCATGCACGAAAGCGGGGTTGTTTTCCAGCGTCTGGACGAGGTTGGGCTGCATCGCATCCTTCAAAAGGACCGTCATCGCGCCATCGGCCTTGATATCGCGGCAGAAAACAGGCGACCGGTCGCGCCTGTAGGCCACGATCATGTCGCCCAGCCGGCGCTGAAGATCGGCCAGATCCTTGGCAAGGCACAGGATCGCCATCACTTCGGAGGCGACGGTGATGTCGAACCCCGCCTCGCGCGGGAACCCGTTGGCCACCCCGCCCAGGCTGCAGGTGATCTGCCGCAGGGCCCGGTCGTTCATGTCGACCACACGACGCCAGACAACGCGGCGGGTGTCGATTTCCAGCTCGTTGCCCCAGTAGATGTGGTTGTCGATCATCGCCGACAGCAGGCTGTGCGCCGAGGTGATGGCGTGGAAATCACCGGTGAAATGAAGGTTCATCTCCTCCATCGGGATGACCTGGGCATAGCCGCCCCCCGCGGCGCCGCCCTTCATCCCGAAATTCGGCCCAAGCGAGGCTTCGCGGATGCAGATCATCGCCTTCTTGCCGATCCGGTTCAGACCGTCGCCCAAGCCCACGGTGGTCGTCGTCTTGCCCTCGCCGGCCGGGGTCGGGTTGATCGCGGTCACGAGGATCAGCTTGCCGTCGGGGCGGTCCTCGAGGCTGTTGATGAAGGACTGGCTGACCTTGGCCTTGTCATGACCATAGGGAAGAAGATCGGCCTCTCCGATCCCAAGCCCGGCGCCGATCTCGAGGATCGGCTTCTTGTTCGCCGCGCGGGCAATCTCGATGTCACTCTTGTGGGCCATTTGGAACTCCCTCCCCTGGTCCGGGACGCATGTCGTTGCTGGCCGTTCTAATCAGCCCGGCCCGGATCGCACATGGCGATTGCGACATCTTGGCCCCCGGAATCGGCCAAGTATCGAAACACGGTTTCGCATCCGAAACCGTGGCCCTGCCAGCCCGGGGTCAGGGTGACCACGGGCGCTGGTCGGGGATGTGCAGCGTGATGGTCTGGCCGAGGCGCAGGGTGCCTTCCCTCTCGACCCAGGCGGTGACGCCGCGCAGGCCCTTTGCCGCCCCCTTGAAGCCCCTGCCATGGCCCGGTTCCACCGCCTCGATCGTCTTGGCGGGCAGGTGGCAGGGGCGGTTCTGCATGTCGACCGTCAGGGTGCAGCCACCCTCGGCCTGAAGCCGCGACGAGGGCGGCACATGGCTGAAATCGGGGATGCCCCGGATCACGATCGAGGCGCCAAGCCAGCGCGGATCCATCTCGGCGATGCCGATCCCGGCGCCGATCCGGTTCAGTTCCTCCTCGCTGACGATGCTCAGCTGTCGGACATTGCGGATCTCGGTTCCGCGGGCATATTGCGCCGTCACCCGGCTACAGGACGGACGGGTCAGACCGGCATGAACCTCACCCTCGAGGCCCGCAAAGCTCAGTTCCATCTCGGTCAGGGGGTCGGTCTCGATCTCGTCGGCATCGCGGTGCGGGACCCGGCCCAGCCAGACGATGGTTCCCGAGATGTCGGTCTTCTTCAGGGCTGGCATGGGCAGTCTCCGGTCCGGATGGGTCCGGGCCAGTTTCCATGGCCCGTCACCGACTGCAAGAGAGGCCCCAAAGGAAAACGCCCCGGGGCCATGGGCGCCGGGGCGTTTGCGGTGTCTGTGCCTGCCGATTGATCAGGTGACGGGTTCGGGCTCCGGCCCGCTGTCATCAGCCTTGGGCTTGCGCGGCTTGGTCTTGGGGATCGAGGTGACCGATGCGCCCGGGCCCTGGCTGGTGGACGGGTCGTTGCCATCGTCGCCACGGTTCAACGGCTCGCCGTTGATGACCTTGGTGATCTCGTTGCCGGTCAGCGTCTCGTATTCCAGCAAACCCTGGGCAAGGCGTTCCCACTCTTCCTCGTGTTCGGTGAGGATGCGCTTGGCCGTTTCATAGCCTTCGTCGATCAGCAGCTTGACCTTCTGGTCGATGATCTTCTGGGTTTCGGGGCTGTGGTTCGTGCCACCGCCGTAATTGCCCAGATAGGATTGCTGTTCGTTGGCGTAATCCACGTGGCCCAGATCCGGGTCGTAACCGAACTGGGTGACCATGGCGCGCGCGATCTTGGACACCTGCTGGATGTCGGAGGTCGCGCCCGAGGTCACGTTCTCGCGGCCGAATTTCAGTTCCTCGGCCACCTTGCCGCCCATCGCCATCGCGATCTTCGACCGATACTTGGTGAAGGTCACGCTCAACTGGTCGCGTTCGGGCAGCGACAGCACGAGGCCCAGCGCGCGGCCGCGCGGGATGATCGTCGCCTTGTGGATCGGGTCATGCTGCGGGACGTTGAGGCCCACGATCGCGTGGCCCGCCTCGTGATAGGCCGTCAGCATCTTTTCTTCTTCCGACATGACCATCGACCGGCGCTCGGCGCCCATCATGACCTTGTCCTTGGCGGACTCAAAGTCGATCATCGTGACGAACCGCCGGCCGACACGTGCCGCCATCAGCGCCGCCTCGTTCACGAGGTTGGCCAGATCCGCGCCGGAAAAGCCGGGCGTTCCGCGCGCGATGATGCGCAGGTCCACATCGGGGCCCAGAGGCACCTTGCGCGCATGAACGCCAAGGATCTTTTCGCGACCCTTGATGTCGGGGTTGGGCACCTGCACCTGCCGGTCGAACCGGCCCGGGCGCAGAAGCGCGGGGTCCAGAACATCGGGGCGGTTGGTGGCCGCGACGATGATGATGCCTTCATTGGCCTCGAAGCCATCCATTTCGACCAGAAGCTGGTTCAGCGTCTGTTCGCGTTCGTCGTTGCCGCCGCCATAGCCCACGCCCCGCGACCGGCCCACGGCGTCGATCTCGTCGATGAAGACGATGCAGGGCGCGTTCTTCTTGGCCTGCTCGAACATGTCGCGGACCCGGGACGCACCGACACCCACGAACATTTCGACAAAGTCGGAGCCCGAGATGGTGAAGAACGGCACACCTGCCTCGCCCGCAATTGCACGGGCAAGAAGGGTCTTACCGGTGCCCGGCGGGCCGACCAGCAGCGCGCCCTTGGGGATCTTGCCGCCAAGACGGGAGAATTTCTGCGGATTGCGCAGGAATTCGACAATCTCTTCCAGCTCTTCCTTGGCCTCGTCGATGCCGGCCACGTCGTCAAACGTCACGCGGCCGTGCTTTTCGGTCAGCAGCTTGGCCCGCGATTTGCCGAAGCCCATTGCACCGCCACGACCACCGCCCTGCATCCGGTTCATGAAGTAGATCCAGACACCGATCAGCAGAAGGAACGGCAGCAGCGAAAGAAGGAATGTGGTAAAGCCCGACTGTTCCTGGCTGCGCGCCGAAACGGGGATGTTCTCGTCGATCAGAAGCTGCGTGACTTCGGCGTCCTGCGGCTTGATCGTGACATAGTCGCGGCCATCGGACCCGCGATAGCGAACCTGTTCACCATCGAGCGTGACCTGGCTGACCTGTCCCGCCTCGACGGCGGAAACAAAGTCGGAATAGCTGCGGGTGTTCGACTGTAACGTGCTCTGATTGCCGTTGAACAGGTTGAACAACGCAAGGATCAGCAAAAACAGCACGACCCAGAAGGCGATATTTCTCGCGTTACCCAAGGTGATCTCCTCTGAAACCTCATCCGTCCAAGGGGCCAACGGGGCCGCAGGGCGTTGAGTGTAAGATAGAGATTACACGTCGATCTTCAATGCGAAAGCAGGAAAGTCCGAAAATCCGCGACAATACGCGCGCTCCAGCCTTCGTCGAGGCCCGCAACCGGGGCCGCGATCAGCGCGGCATCCCGATAGATCGCAGGCGTCGCCATCAGCGAGGCGCGCGGCAGGCCGGTATCGCGCCAGCCCTTGCACAGGGCGATATCCTCGCCCAAGGCGCGGATTGTCAGGCCGGGCGGGACAATCCCGGGTGTTGCCTTGCGCATGAGACCGCTCCTTTGAGGCGGGCGCAGGGCCCAGCGCCGATCCCACATGACGATGCTCGCTCCTTCGGGGGCGGCCACCACGTCGCGGGCCGCGGCCAGTTCGCGGGTCAGGCGCACGCCACCTGTCTCGGGCAGCATCCGCACGCCATTCAGCGTCCGGGCCTCGCCCGCGCGCAGGGCGGCGGCCATCTCGGTCAGGGCGGCATAGCGCGGGCGATAGTCGCGGCCGCCGATCCAGCGGATCGCGGCGGCCAGCACCCGCCCGGGGCTGTCGCCCCCGATCATCGCAAGGGCCTCGCGGGCAAGGATCAGGTCGCCCGCCTCGGCGCGCACATGACGATCGGCGAACGCGGCCGCGGCATGGCCCAGACTGATCCGGGCGCGGTTCATGTGGGCCATCGTGGCCAGCACCCTGTCGACCGTCAGGCCCAGATCCTCGAGCAGGGGCAGCATCTGGCGGGCCTTGATCCGGTCAAACCGGGCGTCGTCGTTGGTGGGATCCTCGATCCAGGGAACGTCCCTTGCGCGCAGAACCTCGCGCAAGGCCTCGCGGCGGACCGTCAGAAGTGGCCGCAGAAACAGGGGATCGTCGTCCGCGCTCATGCCGGCAAGACCATCGACCCCCGACCCGCGTGCAAGGCGCATCAGGAACGTCTCGGCCTGATCGTCGGCAGTATGGCCCAGCATCACGACCGAAAGGCCCAGCCGCTCGGCCCAGTCGCCCAGCAGCGCGCGGCGGGCGGCGCGGGCCTCGGCCATCAGGTTTCCGGACCCGTCCCAGCCGGTCCAGCGCAGCACGTCATGCGGGATGCCGCGTTTGGCGCATTGCCCGGCCACGAAGGTGGCTTCGGCCTTTGCCTCGGGGCGCAGGCCGTGATCGACCGTCGCCGCGCGGATCGCAAAGTCATGCGCATGCGCCCAATCCCGGGCCAGCAGAAGCAGAGCCATGCTGTCGCCGCCACCCGACACCGCAACGCCGAGCGTGCGCCCGTGCGCCCCATCCAGCAGGTAATCGAGCGCCCGGCCAAACGCGGCCTCGGGCGTCACCCGCAACCCAGCTCCTCTATGGCGGCATTCGCATCGGGGACAGCCTCGGACGACGGAAAGCGGTTGGCCACTTCGCGCAAGGTCACGCAGGCATCCTCGACCTGACCCAGCGCGGCAAGCGACGTGCCCAGCTTGAACAGCGCGTCCGGCGCCACCGTCCCGCTTGGATCGCCGGAAAAACTGTCGAGATAGGCACGGGCGGCCGCACTCAGTTGACCCAGCCCCTCCAGCGCCTCGCCCCGCAGGTAATAGGCCTCGGCGCTCAGCGGGCTGCCGGGATAGGTCGAGACGAAGGAACCGAACCGGTCTGCCGCCGCCTGAAGGTTGCCATTGGACAGATCGGTCTGGGCGGCGTCGAAATCGGCCTGTTCACCCACGGCCAGCGCCGGCCCCGTCACCGGCTGTTCGGAGGGGAGAGGCACCTGCGCGGCACTGTCGACCCCGCCGAGGGACGGAGTATCGCCCAGAAGCGAGATGTCGCAGCCTTCCTCAAGCTCGCAAAGGCGGAATTCGAGATCGCCGATCCGGTTGGTCCCGTCGACGGTGATCCGGTTGATCCGGAATTCCAGCTGTTCGGTCTTGGCGGTCAGGCGCTGCAATTCGGCCTCGATCGCGGCCAGACGCTCGAGCGGGGTGGAGCCAGCAACGCCGGAGGTGGCGGCCCCCGAGGCCGTCAGTTCCGAGCGCAGGGTTTCGACCTCACCGTAAAGCAGCGAAAGCTGCTGGCGGATGTCGGCAAGGGTCGCGTCGCTTTCCTGTGCGGCCGCGCCAAGAGCGCAGCCCGCCAGAACAGCCGCTGCAAGCAGCGTTTTCGCCAGTTTCATCACCACCCCCACTTGGCCCTGTTCAGCTGATCGAGGCCACCGAAATCACCGTGACCGCGCGACGGTTCTGAGAATAGCACGATTCATCCGAACATGTCGCCACCGGACGTTCCTTGCCGTAGCTGAGCGTCCTGAGACGGGCCGAGGGCACGCCCTTGCTGACCAGGTAGTCCCGCACCGCATTGGACCGGCGGTCGCCCAGCGCGATGTTGTATTCGCGGGTGCCCTGTTCGTCGGCATGGCCTTCGATGATGGCGATATAGTCGACATTGCCGATCAGCCATTCCGCCTGCGCATCCAGCGTGGCGCGCGCCGTCGAGGTCAGCGTGACCTGATCGACCTCGAAAAAGACCCGGTCGCCGATCGCCTGGCTGAAATATTCGGGGCTGGTCACGTCGTTGACGCCCGCTTGCTGGTCGGCATTGTCCAGAGCGACGGTGCCGGTTCCGTCCCCCGTGCCGCCGAACCGGTCGGGATTGGTACAGGCCGACAGCGCCAGGGCGCCGATCAGGATGGTGGCTTTGGTAAGGTTCATCATGGCATTTGCCTGTTATCTGCTCATTCGCGGGAAAGGTAACACGCCGCGCGCCCTCTGGGAACGCGCAACGATCACGGGCCATGTCATTGCTGCAACGGTCCCCAGGACGGATCGGAGGCAAACCCGTCAAGAGGAAGCTGCCGCAGGTTCCGCCCCGAAATGTCGACGGTATAGAGCCGAGGCCCGCCCGAATCGCCCTGCGTCTCGCGGGTGAACATCAGAACGCGGCCATTGGGCGCCCATGTTGGCCCTTCGTCGAGGAACGACGCCGTCAGAAGCCGCTCTTCCGAGCCATCGGTGCGCATCACGCCGATATGGAAGCGGCCGGCATTCTGCTTGGTAAAGGCGATCAGGTCGCCGCGCGGGCTCCAGACCGGGGAGCCGTAGCGCCCCTCGCCAAAGGAAATCCGGGTGGCCTCCCCGCCCGTGGCCGACATGATGTAGAGCTGCTGGGTGCCCGACCGGTCGCTTTCAAAGACGATCCGGCCTCCATCGGGCGAAAGGGAGGGCGCGGTCTCGATCGAGGGGGCACTGGTCAGCTGGCTGTGCTGACCGCTCGACAGGTCGGTGCGCCAGATATCGGTGTTGCCGCCATTGGACAGGCTGTAGATCACCTCGCTGCCGTCGCGCGAAAACCGCGGGGTAAAGGCCATGGCTCCATCGGCCGTGGGCAATTGCCGCCGCCCGACCGAGGCCACGTCAAGAAGGTTGATCCGGGGAAAGCCCGTCTCGTAGCTGGTATAAAGGACCCGGTCCCCGGTGGGCGAGAACCGCGGCGCAAGGACAAGCGCACCGCTATCGGTCAGGAACTGCACGTTCGCACCGTCATAATCCATGATCGCCAGCCGCTTGAGCCGGTTGTCCTTGGGTCCGGATTCCGAGACAAAGACAATCCGGCTGTCGAAATATCCCCCCTCGCCGGTGATGCGGGAATAGACGGCATCGGCCACCTTGTGGGCGATGCGGCGCCAACCATCGGTGGTGCCCGCGAATTGCAGGCCATCGCCCAGCTCCTGCCCCGAAAAAACATCATAAAGGCGGAACTTGACGACAACCTGGCTTCCGTTGACGGACACCGCGCCGATGATCAGGGCCTGGGCGTTGATCGCCCGCCAGTCGGCATAGGCCACGGGCTGGGCAAAGGTCGAGACCTGGCTGATATGGGCCGAGGCCGGGATTTCGCGGAACAGGCCCGTTCCCGTCAGATCGGCCGAAACGAGGCCGGTGATGTCGCGGGCCACATCCGAGGCGCCGTCGGTTTCGGCCACGAACATGGGGATGGCGAAGGGCAAGGGTTCGATGACACCTTCGGTGATCTCGATCCGCAACGGCTCCTGTGCGCGCAGGCCCGGGGCGGACAGCCCCGAACCGATCGCCAGGGCCAGTGTCAGCATGAGAAAGCTCAAGACCGGTTTCAACATCGGGTTCCTCGTTTCTGCGCCGCTCGCGCGGGCGGGGGACGCAGGCCATGATACCCGGTCTGCACTCATCAAGAAAGCGGCTGCGCAAAGGCGGCGACGGTTCGCCGGGTCGGTGCGGGCCGGAAGGTCGGCATTCATCTTATACGCATCTCCGAAGGATTGAACGTCATCTCGACAACGCGCCACTGGTCGTATTTCTCGGCCGGAAGCGGGAAGCCGCCTGCCTGACAGCGCAGGATCGCCCGGCGAGCGGCCTCGTAGGCGGTGTTGACCGCAGAGGACGCGCCGCCCGAATTGCCCAGCATCTCGACCCCGTTGCCGATGACCCGACCCTCGCGATCCAGTTCGAAGGCCACGGTCACCGTGACCTGCGCGGCTTCGGAGCCGGGGTCGACGACCCAGCAATTCTGGACGGAGAGGCGGAAGGCATCGCGTTCGGCGCCGGTCAGGGGCGGGCCGGACGCCTCGGCCGCACCGCCGACCGCATCGGCCACGGCATCGGCAACCGCATCGGCAACCGGGTCCGAGGCGGTCTCGGTTTCGGTCTCGGTTTCGGTCTCGCTTTCGGGGGCAGGCCGCGCAGGCCGTGCCGGTGGGCGAATCGCGGTTTCGACAGCGCCCGACGCCTCTTCGGCCTCGGTCACGATTTCGGTCGTGGCCTCCTCGGGGGCTGCCTCTTCCTGCTCTTCCTCGACGGGAATGTCCGGCGCGGGGTCGGGCGCGGCCTCCTGTTGCGGCACGGGGGCCACCTCGGCATCGGGCGGCGGCGCGGGCGCGGCCTCGGGGGCCACGCGCGGCGCGGGCCGGGGCTGTGGCCGGGGCGTTTCGGTTTGGGCCTGCGGCGGCGGCGCGATGGGCGCGGGCTCCGCCAGTTGCGGCACGCTGTCGGTGACCTCGGCCTGGGGGGCCTGTTCGGGAGGCTCGGGCGGCGGCAGCTCTTCGGCCGGCGGCTCGGGCGGGGGCGTCTCGGGCGGCGGTTCGGGGGCGGGGTCCTCCGGGGTGGCGATCGCCGAAGGCGTTTCGACGTCCGGCGGTTCGGGGGCCGCGGGCTCGAACGTGTCGGGCTGCGGCGAGGTGGCGGCCACGAGGGCGGCATATTCCTCGCCCGAAATGACCGAAATGTCGGTCACATCGAAGGGCATCGGCTCCTGGTCCAGACCCCAGCCGACCACGAGCCAGCCGACAAGCGCGACATGGCCAAGCGCCGACAGGGCCGTGCCTGTGGTCAGCCGCGTCGCGCCGTCCGGTGCGTCGTCGTCGAAGATGGCGTCTTCGTTCTCCATGGCGTTACGCCGCGATCCTATTCGTCGCTGGCCGCGGGCTCCGCCCCGTCAAGGGACGGCCCGCCGATATCCGTGACGAGCCCGATCTCGGAAAATCCGGCTGCATTCAGCGCGCCCATGACCTCGGCCACCCGGTTCCAGACATTGGCACCGTCGGCGCGCACGAAAATCCGCTCGGACGTGCGTTCGGCGGCGATGCCCTGCAACCGCGGGACCAACTCGTCATCGGTGACCTGCGTGTTCTGGATCATCAGGATCCCGTCGCCCGTGATGGTCACCGTCAGCGGCTCTTCCTCGTCGGTGGGCAGCGCGTTGGCGGCCGTTTCGGGAAGCTCGACCGGCACGCCCACGGTCAGCAGCGGTGCCGCCACCATGAAGATGATCAGAAGGACCAACATCACGTCGACAAAGGGCGTGACGTTGATCTCGGCCATCGGCTGGGTGCGGCCGCGGCGGCGCCTGCGGCGCGACCCGCCGCCCCCGCCATCGGATTTCATGACACCGGCGCCCATGGCTCAGCTGTCCAGCTGGCGCGAAAGGATCGTCGCGAATTCGTCGGCGAAGGCCTCGTAATTGCCGACGATGCGGTCGCTGTCGGCCGAAAGCTTGTTGTAATAGATCACCGCCGGGATCGCGGCGAGAAGGCCCAGCCCCGTGGCCAGAAGCGCCTCGGCGATGCCCGGCGCCACGACGGCAAGGTTGGTGTTCTGCTGTTCGGCGATCTCGATGAAGGCGTTCATGATGCCCCAGACAGTGCCGAAAAGCCCGACGAAGGGCGCGGTCGAGCCGACGGTGGCCAGAACCGGCAGGCCCTTTTGCAGCAGCGCGGCCTCCTTGGCGATTGCCACGTCCATCGACCGGTCGATCCGGGCCTGGGCGCCCGCGATCAGGCCGCCATCCTGCCGGTGCGATCGGCGCCATTCCAGCATGCCGGCTGCGAATATCTTTTCGCTCTGACCCTTGGGGGCGGGGCCGATCTCCTCGAACAGCTGATCGAGCGGTTCGCCAGACCAGAAGGCCCGGTCGAATGTCGCGGCCTCGCGTCTTGCCTTCCGGTACTGGATCGCCTTGTCGATGATCACGGCCCAGCACCAGACCGAGGCCAGCACGAGCATGACCATGACGAATTTGACGATAAGGGTGGCGCGGGCGAACAACGCCCACATCGTGAAGTCGCTTGCGTGTTCCATCTGCCTGCTCTTTGTCGCGCCGGTACATGTTGGCGTGGCCATCTTTCGCGGCTCACTTTCGAGACCCCTACCGCATCGGTGGCGGGAAATCCAATCGAACCGTGTGCAGACAGGGGGAAAATAAGCGTGATCGGGCCCCTATGGGCGAAGCACCGCCGGTATGCGCGTGGGCCGGCCGTCCTCGCCGATGGCGACAAGCGTGACGGTGCCGACGAAGAGCAGGGTGTCGTCGCGCCAGATTTCCTGTCGCAGGATCACCTTGGCCGACCCGAATTCCAGGAATTCGGTCCGCACCTCCAGCGCGTCGTCGAAACGGGCGGGGGACAGGTAATCGGCCTCGACCCGGCGGACGGCGAAGACGATGCCGGTGTCCTCCTTCATCCGGCGCTGGTCGACGCCCCGGTCGCGCACCCATTCGCTGCGTGCCCGTTCGATGTATTTGAGGTAATTGGCATAATAGACGATGCCGCCGAAATCGGTGTCCTCGTAATAGACACGCAGCCGGAACGTATGGATCATGCCGGCCGGTCCACCCGGGCGGCCAGCCTGTAGGCCAGCGCGGGATCGCGGTCCATCACCGGGATCGCGGGGTCATAGGCCGCACGGATCAGCGCGCCGATCTCGGGCTTGAGAAGGACATCGCCGTCCGGCCCGATCAGAAGCGGGGGAGACGTCTGGAACGCCTCGTCCGACCACAGAAGCGCCAGCTGAACGGCCTGGCTCAGCGCCAGGGTCTGGGCGGGCACGTCGCGCATGTGTTCATCCAGCCGGATAAAGGCGAATGCCGCGCGGATGGCGCCGTTTTCCTCGAATCGGAAGACGCGATACTGATTGGCCCCCGTCGCCTCCAGTTGATCGAGGATCCCGCCGATCCCCGGAACCAGCCGGTCGAGATCGGGGATGGCGCGCAATTCGTCCCATTCCGCCACGAAGAACATCATCAGGTTGGTGCCCAGTTCGGGATCGGCATCGGTCATGCTGTGCCCGGCAAGGGTGACGACGGCCTCGATCCCGCCCTTCAGGACGGGCAGCGTCGCGTTGTCCACCCCGAAGATCACCGGCGCGATGGGCCGCTGCCAGCGGGCAAAGAGGAATTCCCCGTCCGAGCGGGTAAAGAGCGCCTGAATTTCCGTATGATCGAGCATGGCCCAGACTTTGCAGACCCTTGCGGGCGGCGCAAGGGTGCGACCTATTCGAAAAGGTCGGACTGGCCCTTCGGCGGGGCGATGCCCAGATGCATCCAGGCCTTTTGCGCCAGCATCCGCCCGCGCGGCGTGCGCTGGATCAACCCCTGCTGAAGCAGGTAGGGCTCGATCACCTCTTCCAGCGCGTCGCGGCTTTCGCTGAGCGCGGCGGACAGCGTCTCGATTCCCACGGGGCCGCCGGCATAGCTTTCGGCAATCAGGGTCAGGTAGCGGCGATCGGCCCCGTCGAGGCCCAGGTAATCGACGCCCAGACGGGTCAGGGCGCGGTCGGCGATGGCGCGGTCGACGCGGCCATTGCCTTCGACAATGGCGAAATCCACGACCCGGCGCAGAAGACGGCCCGCGATGCGCGGGGTGCCTCGGGCGCGGCGGGCAATCTCGCGGGCGCCGTCATCCTCGGCCGGCGCGCCCAGAAGCCGGGCGCCCCGGCGCACGATCTCGTGCAATTCGTCGATGCCGTAGAATTCAAGCCGTGTCGGAATGCCGAACCTGTCGCGCAGGGGCGTCGTCAGAAGGCCGAGCCGCGTCGTGGCCCCCACAAGGGTAAAGGGCTGCAACTCGATCCGCACGGTGCGCGCCGCGGGCCCCTCGCCAATGACAAGATCCAGTTCGAAATCCTCGAGCGCGGGGTAAAGCACCTCTTCCACAGCGGGGTTCAGGCGGTGGATCTCGTCGATGAACAGAACGTCGCGCGCCTCGAGATTGGTCAGGATCGCGGCCAGATCACCCGCCTTGGCCAGAACCGGGCCGCTGGTCATGCGGAAACTCACGCCCAGTTCGCGCGCCATGATCTGGGCAAGCGTCGTCTTGCCAAGGCCGGGCGGGCCGTGGAACAGGGTGTGATCCATCGCTTCGCCGCGCCGTCGCGCGCTTTCGATGAAGACCTTGAGATTGGCGCGCGCCTCGGCCTGGCCGATGAATTCATCGAGGCTTTGCGGCCGCATCGCGCGGTCCAGATCCTCGGGCTGGCGGTCCGGGCGCAGGGTGGGATCGGGGTCGGTCATCGCGCGCGGCCTAACCCTTTGGTGCCAGAAGGCGCAAGGCCGCGCGGATCAGCGCCTCGGTCGGGGCATCGGGATCGGCGCCCGCGGCCTCGGCCACGGCCGAGGCGGCCTCGCCGGGCGCATAGCCCAGATTGCCCAGCGCCGACAGCGCCTCGGACTGGGCCTGCCCGGACCCTGCCGCGCGGGGCGGCGCGGCGCGGGCGGGCGCGGGGCTCTGCTCGATCACCTCGTCGCCGGGATCGGCGGCCCGGACGGTCGATGCAGGCTCTGTCCCGCCCATGGCCATGACGGAATGGGCCTTGTCCTTGAGTTCATTGACCACGCGCTGGCCGGTCTTGGGTCCGACACCCTTGGCCTTGGCGATGGCGTTCCAGTCGCCCAGCGCGATCGCGCGGCTGACACCGTCGGGGCCAAGCGCGCCCAGAATGGCAAGCGAGGCCTTGGCCCCGATGCCCTGCACGCTCATCAACAATCGGTGCCATTCCTTTTCGACAAGCGTCGGAAAGCCGAACAGCTGAAGGTTGTCCTCGCGCACCAGAAGATCGGTGAACAGCGACACCGCCTCGCCCAACCCGGGCAGGCCCGCCATCACCCGGTCCGAGACATAGACGATATAGCCGACGCCGCGCACGTCGATCAGGATGTGATCGCTGCCGCGCCAGTCAAGCCGGCCACTGATCCGCCCGATCATGCGCCCGCCTTTCGCAGGGCCCGTTCCAGATGGCCCGAGGATTGCAGGTGATGCGCGTGGCAGATCGCGATCGCCAGCGCATCGGCGGCATCCGGCCCGACCAGAACCACGCCCGGAAGATGCAGCCGCACCATGTGCGCGATCTGGATCTTGTCGGCATGACCCACGCCCACCACGGCCTTTTTCACCGCGTTGGGCGCATATTCCCCGATGGCCAGCCCGGCCTTTGCGGGGACCAGCATCGCGATGCCGCGGGCCTGCCCGAGCTTGAGCGTCCCGGCCCCGTCGCGGTTGACAAAGGTCTGTTCGACCGCGGCGGCGTCGGGCGCATGCTCGGCGATGACGGCGCTCAGCTGGTCATGCAGCGACACAAGCCGTTTCGCCAGATCGGTGCCCATGGTCTGACAGATGCCATTGGCCACATGCGACAGCCGCGATCCGGCGACGTCGATGATCCCCCAGCCAAGGTTTCTCAGACCGGGATCGATGCCCAATACACGCATTGCCGCCCGCTTTTCTGCTCGTTTGACACGGCACTAGCACAAAAGGCGAACACCCGCCAAGAAGATTGCGCCCCCACGCCGAGATCATGGAGAACCGACGCCCCGCGGAGCGTCGGTGTCCTGCCATGACCGCACTGCATAGGGACATTGCAGTCTTGTCGGTGGTGAAGTTCTCACGCCGCCCATAAATGCGGCACATCGAAACGCACCGCCGGACCACGATCCGGCATCCGCACAGGAAACCTGACATGACCAGCATCGACACGACCCGCCTTTCAACAGGCAGCGGGCTCATCGCCCGCCTTTACGCCGTTCTGCACAATATTCGCGCCCTGAACGACGCGCACAAGACGCGCCAGGCGCTTCAGCGTCTGACCGAGCACGAGCTTGACGATATCGGGCTTTGCCGCGGCGATATCGACCGCGTCTGCCGGCCGGACTTCTTCTGAGCCGTCATCGGTCTTCAGAACGAAAAAGGGCCGCTTCGCTTGCGCGAGGCGGCCCTTTTCACTTGCCCAGACCCGAGGAGGAGTGGCGAGCGTTCAGGAAATCTTGAATGTGGCGTCGGTCAGCGCGGCAGAAGCGGCCCGAGCACGCCCCCGACAGCGACGGTCGCCGGATCGGCCTGCAAGAGCCACGCGCCCGCCTGTTCGACAATCGTGCCTTCGGCAAGCGCGCCCACGCGCTCGGCATAGATGGTCGGACCGATCCAGGCCAGCATCACCGACTTGTAGAGGATCGCGGCCATGAACAGGATCGCGAAGCCGCGCAGCGGGAAGGACGGCATCCGCCTGCGAGGCACGGTGGTGATCAGTCCGTCACGGCCGATCTTGGTTCTTGCACCGTTGAGGTAGATCTTCGCATGACGGCGGTTCACGCGGTTGGTGCGCTTTCTAAAGGTATCAGCGGTTTCGCCCATGACAGCCTCCGTAGAAGCCCCCGCCCTACTGATGTTCTAAATCTCTCCGAAATGTGGCGAAGATGGGGCAGAGACGCTGAAACCCCTCAAATTAATCAAATTTCAGCCGTCATTGCGCAGACAAAGCGTCGACCAGTCAACAATGTCTTCACGATTCGTCAGACTGAACCCGTTGCGTGAATAAACCTTGAGAATCGCATCGGCCTGTTCGGTCAGGATACCTGAAAGAATCACCCATCCGCCCGGTGCGGTAGCCCCCGAAATGGACGGCGCAAGCGCGGTGAGCGGCCCCTTGAGGATATTGGCAAAGACCAGATCGAAGGGGCCGCCGGCCTCGAATTGTGGCGCATCGAGGCCCGCGGCCAGGACGCAGTCGATCCGGCCCGCAAGGTCATTGGCCGCCACATTCGCCCGGGCGGTATCGACCGCCGTCTCGTCGATATCGCCCGCCACGATCGGCCCCGCATCGGACCAGAGCGCCGCGGCGGCCATGGCCAGAACCGCGGTGCCGCAGCCGATATCGGCGATCCGCGCGGGCCGGGCCCCGGCCTCGTGCAGCCGGTCAAGCGCGCGCAGACAGCCCAGCGTGGTGCCATGGTGCCCGGTGCCAAAGGCCATCGCGGCCTCGATCCTGAGTGGGATGCAGCCGTCGGGCACCTTGTCCGCGTCATGACTGCCATAGACGAAAAAGCGCCCCGCCTCGACCGGGGCAAGCTCGCGGCGCACATGGGCGACCCAGTCGCGGTCCGGCACTTCGGAGACGACGAACTCCTTTGCCCCCATTGCCGTGGCGAGAAGTGTCAGGGCAATCTCGTCGGGCGGCTCCATGAAGTGGGCGGCCACTTCGTAGAGGCCCGACCCGTCCTCCACCTCGAAGACGCCGACGCCATAAGGTGCGGGATCCAGCTCCTCCATCGCGGCGCCAAGATCAACCGCCGGGCCGTGGCCGGCAAGGGTCGTGATCGCGGAAAAGACAGCAGTCATCTGAACGGGCCTTCCGGACATGATCGGGGCATCATTCCCCGGGGGTGGCACCCATGACGGGCGGGGCGATCCGCGACAGGATCGTCTCGTGGCCGGGGACGGGATGACGCGGGATCAGCGTCGCCAGAACGAGGGAGGCAAACGCCAGCCCCGCCGCCAGCAGGAAAACCGCGGGCGGAGAGACAAGCCACAGATATCCCAGAAGCGCCGGCAGGAACACCGCGGCGATATGGTTGATGGTAAAGGCCACCGCGGCGGTCGGGGCAATATCCTCGGGGTCGGCGATCTTCTGGAAATAGGTCTTCATCGCCAGTGCCAGCGCAAAGAAGATATGGTCCACGACGTAAAGGAACGCCGCGACCACGACCCCCCAGCCAAACCAGTAAAGCCCGCCATAGGCCAGGAACACGATGACCAGGCCGCCATATTCGAAGATCAGCGCCCGGCGTTCCCCGAATACGGTCACGATCCGCCCCATGAGCGGCGCGAAGATCATGTTGGCGACAAGGTTGATCAGGTAAAGCGCCGTGACCTCGTGCACCTCGAAGCCGAATTTCTCGACCATCATGAAGCCTGCGAAGACGACGAAGATCTGCCGCCGCGCGCCGGACATGAATTGCAGCATGTAATAGAGCCAGTATCGGCGCCGCAGAACGATCCGCTTGTGCTGGACATGCGGTGCCTCGAATTGAGGGAAACCCACCATGCAATAGATCGCGAGCAGAATCGTGAACCCACCCGAGGCGAGGTAGACGAAATTGTAGCTCAGATCGAAGGTTTCCCACGTCATCACGATCAGCAGATAGGCCACCAGCGTCGCCGCCGATCCGGCCGACAGGAGCCAGCCCAGCATCTGCGGCGCGCGTTCCTTGGTCATCCATTGCAGCTGAAGCGACTGGTTCACCGTCTCGAAATAATGGAACCCGATCGAAGACAGCATGGTGACAACGAGGATGCCACCAAGGCTGGGAAACCACGCCGTCACCGCCGTCGCCGCCCCCAGAAGGACAAGGGCGACAAGGCCCAGAACCTGCTCGCGCATGAACATCAGAAGTGCCAGCACACCCACGGCCAGGAACCCCGGAACCTCGCGCACCGTATGAAGCCAGCCGATATCGGCGCCGTCGAAATCGGCCACCTCGATGACGAAATTGTTCAGCAGCGCGGACCATGTCGCAAAGGACACCGGCATCGCGATCGCCATGAGAAACAGGAGCATCACGGGACGCCGCCAGAACGGCAGCGACCGGGCCTCGGACAGGGGAACGATCCGCATGGGCCATGCCATTACGCCCAATTCACGACGTTGCCTAGTCCTTGCGAGGTGGCGCGCGTGTCGCCTACCTTTGTCGCCGGGAGGAGAATGCCATGTCCGACAAGATCGACGTGCAGAATGTGAACCAACCCGGCCATGTGGGGCGCGTGGATGCCGCGAAATACAACGCGATGAAGGCCGCCATGCTGAAGGTCATGACCAGGGACGCCCCGGGCCACAGCGCCGCCGAGATCAAGGCGGCCGCGAAGGCGCATCTGCCCGAGGACCTGTTCCCCGGTGGTGCGACCTCGGGCTGGTGGCTCAAATGCGTTCAGCTTGATCTGGAGGCCAAGGGCGTGATCGCCCGGGCCGCGACAAAGCCGCTGAGGTTCTACCTGACCTGATCCAGATCAAGGCAAACACATTCAAATCAAGGCATGTGCGCGCAGGACCTGAAGGAAAGGGCGCGCGATGGAGTTTGTCATCTCACTTGTCGACCGGATCGGCGAAGCGCCGACAGCGGCGCTGTTCGGGCTGATCACCGGGGCGATCTTCGGCGTGGCGGCGCAACGGTCGCGGTTCTGCCTGAGGGCCGCGACCGTGGAATTCGCACGGGGCCAGATGGGCGACAAGATCGCCGTCTGGCTTCTGACCTTTTCGACGGCTCTGGTCTGGGTTCAGGCCGCGCGCCTTGCCGGCCTGATCGACACGAGCGAGGCACGGATGATGGCCGTATCGGGCAGCTGGTCCGGCGCGATCCTGGGCGGGCTTCTCTTTGGCGTTGGCATGGTGCTGGCGCGGGGCTGTTCGGGGCGGCTTCTGGTTCTGGCGGCGACGGGCAACCTGCGATCGCTGGTCTCGGGGCTGATCTTCGCGGTGGTGGCGCAGATGTCGCTTCAGGGCTGGCTCGCGCCGCTGCGCGACAGCATCGCGGGTCTGTGGATCACGTCCGGGGGCCGCAATCTCGACCTTCTGGCCAGCGCGGGCCTGCCGCAATGGGGCGGGCTGGCGCTGGGGCTGGGGCTTGCGGCGCTGGCCCTGACGGTCGCACGGCGCAACCGGATCGGCCCGTCGCGTCTGATCTTTGGCGCGGGCGTGGGCTTTGCCGTGGCGGTGGGCTGGGCGCTCACGACGGCCCTGTCGCGGGTGGCCTTCGACCCCGTGCAGATCGAAAGCGCGACCTTCACCGGCCCTTCGGCAAATACGCTGATGTTCTTCCTGTCAAGCGACGCGGTCCTGAGTTTCGACATCGGGCTGGTGCCGGGTGTGGTCCTCGGTGCTTTTCTGGCCGCGATGGCGGCACGGGAATTCCGGTTCCAGGGCTTCGAGACCGAGGCCAACATGCGCCGCGCCTTCACCGGGGCGGCGATGATGGGGTTCGGCGGGATGCTGGCGGGGGGCTGCGCGATCGGGGCCGGGGTGACCGGCGGGTCGATCTTTGCGGGCACGGCCTGGGCCGCGCTGACCGCGATGTGGGTCGGCGGCATGCTCACCGACCTCCTGATCGACCAGAGGTCGCCGGGCGCGGTGCCCGCCTGAGCCTAGTAGAAGCTTTGCGGGTCGATATCTATGGCCAGCCTCACCGTCGAGGGCAGGCGCAGGCCCGCGACCCATTCGGCCAGCGCCTGTTGCAGGGGCGCGCCCTTGTCGGCCTTGACCAGAAGCCTGACCCGGTGCCGACCCCGGATCCGCGCGATGGGCGCGGGCGCGGGGCCGAAGACCTGCGCCCCCACCCGCCGCAGTGCGGCGTCGTTGCGGGCCAGTGCGGTCCCGATGTCGAAGACCTCCTGCACGTTCGGGCTCGACAGCACGATCCCCGCCATCCGGCCATAGGGCGGCACACCCGCGGCACGGCGGCCCTCGGCCTCGGCCTTCCAGAATCCCTCCTCGTCGCCCGCAAGGATTGCGCGGATCACCGGATGCTCGGGCTGAAAGGTCTGGAGAAGCGCCTCCCCCGGCGCCTCGGCCCGCCCCGCCCGGCCTGCGACCTGACGCATCAGCTGGAACGTGCGTTCGGCGGCGCGCAGGTCCGACCCCTGAAGCCCCAGATCGGCGTCGATCACGCCCACCAGCGTCAGCTTGGGAAAGTTGTGTCCCTTGGCCACAAGCTGTGTGCCGATGATGATGTCGGCGCCGCCGCCGGCGATCTCCTCGATATGGGCCTTGAGCGCGCGGGCCGAGCCGTAAAGGTCGGACGACAGGACCGCGATCCGGGCATCCGGGAACAGCGCACTCGCCTCTTCGGCCAGACGTTCGACGCCCGGGCCGACCGGGGCAAGCTTGCCCTCGACGCCGCATGACGGGCAGGCCTCGGGCATGGGCCGCGTCTCGCCGCATTGGTGGCACATCAGACGCTTCAAGAAGCGATGCTCGACCATCCGCGCGTCGCACTGCTCGCAGCCGATCTGTTCGCCGCAGGCCCGGCACAAGGTAACCGGCGCATAGCCCCGGCGGTTGATGAACAACAGCGCCTGTTCGCCCGCCTCGAGCCGCGCGGTGACGCCCGATCGAAGCGTGGGCGATATCCAGCGTGCGCCCGGCAGATCCTCGGCCCGCATGTCGATGGCGCCCAGTTTCGGCATCACGGCGGGGCCGAACCTGTCGGTCAGGTCGAGGCGGGCGTATTTTCCCGCCTCCACATTGGCCCAGCTTTCAAGGCTGGGCGTGGCCGAGGCCAGCACGACCTGCGCCGAATTGATCGACGCGCGCAGCACCGCCATGTCGCGCGCGTTGTAAAGGACGCCGTCCTCCTGCTTGTAGGAGGTGTCGTGTTCCTCATCCACGACGATCAGGCCCAGATCGCGGAACGGCAGGAACAGCGCGGACCGCGCGCCCACCACAACCTGCGCGTCACCCTGCGCCACCATGCGCCAGCAGCGGCGCCGTTCGGTCATGGTGACGCCCGAATGCCATTCCGCCGGTTTCGCGCCGAACCGCGCCTGCATCCGGGCCAGAAATTCGCCCGTCAGCGCGATTTCGGGCAGAAGGACAAGGGCCTGCCGGCCGCAGCGCAGCGCCTCGGCCACCGCCTCGAGATAGACCTCGGTCTTGCCCGAGCCGGTGACGCCGCGCAAAAGCGTCGTGCCGTATCCGCCCGCGCGCACGCCGTCGCGCAGCACGGCCGAGGCGGTTTTCTGGCTTTGGGTCAGCTCACGGCCAATCAGGTCAGGGTCGAGAGGCGGATAGGGTAGGTCGCGGGCTGCCTGCTCCTCGATCACCGCGCCCTGTTTGACGAGGCCCTTCACGACGGATGTGCCGACGCCCGCCATCTCGGCCAGCTCGCCCAGGGTGAAGGCCAGCCCGCCATAGTCCTCGAGCACGGCAAGCACCTTTTCCCGGGCCGAGGTCATCCGGTCGGGCAGCACCTCGCCCAGCCGGTAGACCAGCCGCATGGAGGGTGGATCGCCAAGCCCCGGCGCGCGCAGGGCGAGCCGCAGCATCGCGGGCATCGGTGTGAGCGTGTAGTCGCCCGCCCGGGTCAGGAAGTCGCGCATCTCCTCGCGCATGGGCGGGGTGTCGATCACCCGGATGACGGAACGCACCTTGGCAAGGTCGAAATCCCCCTGCCCCGGCCCCCAGACCACGCCCGGCACCTTGCGCGGCCCCAAGGGCACCTCGACCAGTGCCCCGATCCAGCAGCCGCCCTCTGGCGCGCGGTAATCGAGCGTCCGGTCAAGCGGTTGCGTGGTCAGGACGGCGATCAGCGTGCCTTCGTCGAAGAACTGGTCGGACACGTCGCCTCACGCTGTCCGGCGGGCGGCGGCGGTCAGGACCCCCATCGCCACAAGGACCGCCCCGCCCATCCGCCCGAGCCACAGCGCCACCACGGGCCGCGCCATCCGCGTGCGCAGCCTGTCGGCCAGAAGCGCATAGGCCACGGCGTTCAGAGCCGCCAGCACTACGAAGGTCGCCACGAGGATCGCGAATTGCGGGGCAAGTGCCGCCTCGGGCCGGAGGAACTGAGGCACGAAGGCGATGAAGAAGAGGATGGATTTGGGGTTGAGCGCGGTCACCGTGAAGGCATGGCCGAACAGCGCGGACGGACGCGCCGCGCGCCCGGCCGCCACGTCACCCAAGGCCGCCCCGGGTCGCGCCCGCAAGAGCCGGATGCCCAGATAGACCAGATAGGCGGCGCCGAGCCATTTCAGCACCGTGAACAGCTGCGCCGAGGCCAGCACCAGCGCGCCCAGGCCCAGCAGCGACGCGCTCATGGCGACGAAATCGCCCGCCGCGACGCCGGCCGCGGTGGCCAGCGCGACCTTGCGGCCATGGGTCATCGCATAGCTTGCCACGAGGATGACCGTGGGCCCCGGCACGATCAGCAGCGCCGAGGCGGCCGCAACGAATCCAAGCCAGAGCGCGAAATCCATGACCATCTCTCCCGGGGTAATCGCGGGAAAGCAAACCCCAGTGTTGGGGGAGTGTAAAGTGCTTCGACCCTTTTCGCTGCGGGGGTGATAGGATAGAACCCGCGCAATCCCACGCCAACCTTCGAGGACGGACACCATGAAATTCTTTGTCGATACTGCGGATACGGACGCGATTGCCGAACTGAACGATCTGGGCATGGTCGACGGTGTGACGACCAACCCGTCCCTGATCATGAAATCCGGCCGGGACATCAAGGACGTCACCAAGCAGATCTGCGAGATGGTCGATGGCCCGGTCAGCGCCGAGACGGTGGCGCTGGATGCCGAGGGCATGATTGCCGAGGGCCGGGAACTGGCGAAGATCGCCGACAATATCGCGATCAAGGTCCCACTGACCTGGGCGGGCCTCAAGGCCTGCAAGGTGCTGACCGGCGAGGGCCGGATGGTCAACGTCACCCTGTGCTTCTCTGCCAACCAGGCGCTTCTGGCGGCAAAGGCCGGCGCTACCTTCATTTCGCCCTTCATCGGCCGGCTGGACGACCTGAATATCGACGGTCTCGACCTGATTGCCGATATCCGCGAGATCTATGACAATTACGGCTTCGAGACGAATATCCTTGCCGCCTCGATCCGGTCGGCCAATCACATGTCCGAATGCGCCAAGATCGGCGCGGACGTGGCCACCGCCCCGCCCAACGTGATCAAGGCGATGGCGAACCATGTCCTTACGGACAAGGGCCTCGAGGGGTTCCTGAAGGACTGGGCCTCGACCGGGCAGTCGATCCTGTAACGGGCAGGCCCGACGGGGCGTTCACTCCTCGCCCTTCAGTTCGCGGATCACCCTGGGCCAGAGCTGGACGAAATCTATGGATGACAGGTGTGGCGGCCCCGGTTCGGGGTCGTCGCCCCCCTCCCCCCCATCACCCCGAAGGATCTGGTCGGACAATCTGCGCAGCCTTGCGCGGGCGCCGGTCTGCGGCGGGGTGCCGCCGATCACGTCCATCCAGTGATCCATCGCCACGATCATCTGGGCAAAGACCACGGGCTCGAGCTTGGATATCGCATCCCTGACCGGGCCCGAGCGGGGGCCGGAGGCATCAAGCTCCGCCCAATGCCGCGTCACGCGGGTCATCAGGCGGGCGCATTCCTCGATCCGCGGATCGGGCGGGCGGGTTCCGTCTGGCATCCTTTTCTCCCCTGGACAACAATCGTGCCGAGCACGGCACAGATCGCCGAAAAAGATGAAGAAATGCTTGCCCGGTCCGGACACCAAAGCCATTAAGGTCGAAAACGGGCGTCCTGCCGGGGCGCCACGGCAAGAGAGACGAGATGAGCAGTTCCCCCGCGATCGACGCAAATCTGCGTGACAAGATCCTGTCCGATCCCGACCTCCTTCTGGAGGATACCGATATCATGCGCGCGCTCGTTGCCGCGAACGAACGCGCCATGGGTCCCAATATCGTGGACCTGCGGGGCATCGCCATGTCGCGGCTGGAATCGCGGCTCGACCGGCTCGAGGATACGCATCGCTCGGTCATCGCCGCCGCCTACGAAAACCTCGCCGGCACCAACCAGGTGCACCGCGCCGTCCTGCGGCTCATGGATGCCACGAATTTCGAGGATTTCCTGCGCGACCTGGGCGGCGAGGTCTCCGAGATCCTGCGCGTCGACGCGATCCGCCTCGTTCTCGAGACCGCCACCGAAGAGGAAGATGCGGCCATCCGCAAGGTGGGCGACATCCTGTCCGTCGCCGAGTTGGGCTTTACCGAGGCCTACATCACGCAGGGTCGCAGCATGACGACGCGGCAGGTCACATTGCGACAGTTTCAGCCGACCGACCGCCGCGTCTATGGCGCCAAGTCCGACTATATCCGCTCCGAAGCCTGCCTGAAGCTGGATTTCGGCCAGGGTCGGCTGCCGGGGATGCTGGTCCTCGGCTCCGAGGATCCGCACCAGTTCACCCCGCAGCACGGGCCGGATCTGCTCATGTTCTTCGCCGGTGTCTTCGAACGGGCCATGCGGCGCTGGCTGGGCTAGATGATCGCGCCGGCCCTCACGCAGGCGCTTGACCGCTGGCTTGCCCATGAACGCGCGCTGAACGGCGCGGCCGAGAACACGATCCGGGCCTACCAGTCCGACCTGTTGGGCTTTCTCGCCTTCATGGGGCAGCACCATGGCGGACAGGAGGGCCTTGGCCCGATCTCGCGGATCACGATTTCGGACATGCGCGCCTGGATGGCCCATGAACGCGCTCGCGGGGTGGGGGCCCGGTCGCTGGCCCGGGCGCTGTCGGCCGTCAAGAGCTTCTATCGCTGGCTGTCGGACCGTGAAGGGTTCGAGCCGACGGCCGTCCTGTCGACAAGGGCGCCGAAATTCCACCGCAAGCTGCCCCGGCCCGTGAACGAGGCGGCCGCACGGGACCTGATCGACCGGGTCTCGATCGGCCACCAGACGCCCTGGATCGCGGCCCGGGACGTGGCGGTGGTGACGCTGCTTTACGGCTGCGGCCTGCGCATCTCCGAGGCGCTGGGGCTGACGGGCGCCGATGCGCCCCTGCCCGAGACCCTGCGCATCACCGGCAAGGGCGGCAAGGAACGGATCGTGCCGGTCATCCCGGCGGCCCGGGGCGCGGTCGATGCCTATGTGGCGGCCTGCCCGTTCGAGGTCGTGCCCGGCGGTGCGTTGTTCCTTGGGGCGCGCGGCGGCCCGCTATCCCCGCGCAGCGTGCAGAAGGCGGTCGAACAGGCCCGCGCCGCGCTGGGCCTTCCCGCCACGACGACGCCGCACGCCATGCGCCATTCCTTCGCCACCCACCTGCTGACCGCAGGCGGCGACCTGCGCGCCATCCAGGAACTTCTGGGCCACGCCTCGCTGTCGACGACGCAGGCCTATACGGCCGTCGACACCGCGCACCTGATGGAGGTCTATGACCGCAGCCATCCAAAGGCGGATGGACAGCGCGCCTTCTCCCGGTCTAGGTGAGGGGCCATGTCCGCCGCAACCAAGGCCCTTCTTGTCCACCTGCTGACCGCCACCGGCGCGGTCTTTGCCATGCTGGCCATGCTCGCGGCCGTGGACGAGGAATGGAGCCTGATGTTCCTCTGGCTGGTCGTCGCCTTTGCCGTGGACGGGATCGACGGCCCGCTGGCCCGCCGCTACCACGTCAAACGCTATGCGCCCGAATTCGACGGGGTCCTGCTCGACCTGATCATCGACTACCTGACCTATGTCTTCATCCCCGCCTTCGCGTTGTTCAAGTCGGGGCTCCTGCCGGGCTGGACCGGCTGGTTCGCGATCATCATCATCACCTTCGCAAGCGCGATGTATTTCGCCGATGCGCGGATGAAGACCAAGGATTACTCGTTCTCCGGCTTCCCGGGCTGCTGGAACATGGTGGTGATCGTGCTTTTCGCGCTGAACCCCAATTTCTGGATCATAACACTGCTCGTGGCGATCCTGGCGGTCACGATGTTCCTGCCGGTCAAGTTCGTCCATCCGGTGCGCACGGCGCGCTGGCGCCCGGTGACGCTCCCCATGGCGCTGGGCTGGACCTTCTTCGCCGCATGGGCGGCCTGGGTCGATTTCGACCCGCAAAGCTGGGCCCATTGGGGGCTTGTCGTGACCTCGGCCTACCTGCTGGCGGCAGGCGCTGTGCAACAGCTCATCCACGGACCCGACGGCTAGATCAGAAGCCCCGCCGCCCCTTCGTGGCGCAAAAGCGCCACCTTGGTCTCGATCCCCGCACCGCCCGAGAACCCGCCCAGGCCGGTCTTGCCCAGCACCCGGTGGCACGGCACGATCAGAGGGATCTGGTTTGCACCGCAGGCCCGACCCGCCGCCTGAGCAGGGATGCCCAGCACATGCGCCAGGTCGCCATAGGCCCGGGTTGCGCCGAACGGGATCGCCAGAAGCGCCGCGCGCATCCGACCCGCCAGCCCCGTTGCCGGGCAGAGCGGCAGGTCGAACGCTCTCCGCCGCCCCTCGAAATAGGCCGTGATCTGGGCCGCAGCGTCTCGCGCAAGCGCAGTTTCGGGCGCCGGCCCCGGCGCATCGACCCAGCATAGCGACGCGATCGCCCCGCGCTCGACCTCGATCCGCAAGAACCCCGTGGGGCTGGCCAGAACACAGGTCTCGCGCATGGGGACGCGCCCTTTCATCTTTCCTCAAATACCTCCGGGGGGAGGCCCTTCAGGGCCGGGGGGGCAGCGCCCCCCTCGCCAAATTTCGGGAAATTTGGCGCCCCCGAATGGTCAGGACAACGCCTCTTCACAGCGGCCGCAGACGCCCTCGTGTGCGTGGCGGCCCACATCGGGCAGGATCTTCCAGCAGCGCTGGCATTTCTCGCCCGTGGCCTTCTCGAAGACGACGCCCACGCCCGGCACTTCGGGCAGGCGGAACGCCTCGGCCGGGGCGGGATCGGCGCTCAGGCTGATGGCCGATGTGATGCAGAGATCGGCAAAATCGACCGTGGCCAGGATATCGCGCGTGTCCGCGTCCACATGGACGACGGGCGCGGCCTCGAGGCTTGCGCCGATCACCTTGTCGCGGCGCTGAACTTCCAGAGCGGCGGTCACCGCGCGGCGCGCGCGGCGGATGACGGCCCATTTCTCGGCCAGCGCCGCATCTCGCCACGCCTCGGGCGTGTCAGGGATGTCGACAAGGTGGACGGAACTGTCCTCACCCGGGAACCGCTCCAGCCAGACCTCTTCCATGGTGAAGACGAGGATCGGCGCGAGCCAGGTCGTGAGCCGGTGGAACAGGATGTCCAGAACCGTGCGCGCGGCGCGGCGGCGCGGCGTATCGCCGTCGCAATAGAGCGCGTCCTTGCGGATGTCGAAATAGAAGGCCGACAGATCCACCGTCGCAAAGGTGAACACCGCCGAGAACACCCCCTGGAAATCATAGGCGGCATAGCCCTTGCGCACCGTCTCGTCGAGGTCTGCCACCCGGTGCAGGACCCAGCGCTCCAGTTCGGGCATCTGCCCCGGCTCGACCCGGTCGTCTTCGATGAAATCGGCAAGCGACCCCAGAAGGAAGCGCATCGTGTTGCGCAGCCGGCGATAACTGTCTGCCACGCCCTTGAGGATCTCGGGCCCGATCCGCTGGTCGGCGGTATAGTCGGTCTGCGCAACCCAGAGGCGCAGGATATCGGCGCCATACTGGTCCACCACCTCTTGCGGGGCGATGATGTTGCCCAGCGACTTGGACATCTTCATGCCCTTCTCGTCGAGCGTGAAGCCATGGGTCAGCACCCCGCGATAGGGCGCGCGCCCCCGCGTGCCGCAGCTTTGCAGAAGCGAGGAATGGAACCAGCCGCGATGCTGGTCGGTCCCTTCGAGGTAGAGGTCGGCCATCCCGTCCTCGGACCCGTCCTCCCGATCGCCCAGCACGAAGGCATGGGTGGAGCCTGAATCGAACCACACGTCGAGGATGTCAAAGACCTGTTCATAGGCCTCCGGGTCGACCTCGCCGTCCAGGAACCGTGCCTTCGCGCCGGGCTTGTACCAGGCATCCGCACCTTCGGCCTCGAAAGCCTCGAGCACGCGGGCATTGACCTTTTCTGACCTCAGAAGGAAATCCGGGGCGGTCGGAAGCGCGCCTTTTTTCACAAAACATGTCAATGGCACGCCCCAGGCACGCTGGCGCGACAGAACCCAGTCGGGCCGGGCCTCCATCATGGAATACAGCCGGTTGCGTCCGGATGGCGGGGTCCAGCGCACGTTGTCGATCTCGGTCAGGGCGCGCTGGCGGATCGTGCGCCCATGCATGTCCTGCCCGTCGCCCACCTCGCGGTCGATCGCGGCAAACCATTGCGGCGTGTTGCGGTAGATGACCGGCGCCTTCGACCGCCAGGAATGCGGATAGCTGTGCTTGATCGTCCCGCGCGCCAGAAGACCGCCCACCTCGACCAGCTTGGCGATGACGGCGGCGTTGGCGTCGCCTTCCCAGGGGTTCGACTTGTTCTTCTTGTTCAGCTTGTCGCGCAGGATCGCCTTGCCACCGAAGAACGGAAGGTCCTCCCGGAAGGTGCCGTCATCCATCACATTATAGGTGATGACCTGATCCAGCATGCCCAGATCGCGATAAAGCTCGTATTCCTCCATCCCGTGGGAGGGCGCACAATGCACGAAACCCGTGCCTTCGGTGTCGGTCACGAAATCGGCGGCGCGGAAATCGCGCGGATCGTCCCATTCGCCGTTGGCCCCTTCGGCCCCGGCGAGGGGGTGAGCCAGTTGAAGTGCTTCGAGTTCTCCCTCGGCCACGTCGCGCACACGGCGCCACTGGTCATCGGCCAGCCGCGCACGGCCCATCACGTCGGCGGCGAGGTTGTCTGCCAGAAGGAACCGGTCGCCCACATTGGCCCAGCATTCCTCGGGCGTATCCGTCACCTCGTAAAGCCCGTAGGAGATGCCCGCGCCATAGACCACCGCCTTGTTCGACGGGATCGTCCAGGGGGTCGTGGTCCAGATCACCACATGGGCGCCGGCCAGATCGGCGTCGGCAGGGGCGGTTACGGCAAACTTCACCCAGATCGTGAAGCTTTCCTTGTCGTGATACTCGACCTCGGCCTCGGCCAGCGCGGTTTCCTCGACCGGCGACCACATCACGGGCTTCGACCCCTGATAAAGCGTGCCGTTCATCAGGAATTTCTGAAATTCCTCCGCGATGATCCGCTCGGCCCGGAAATCCATGGTCAGGTAGGGATTGTCCCATTTGCCGGTCACGCCCAGACGCTTGAATTCCTCGCGCTGCACGTCGATCCAGCCTTCGGCAAAGCGGCGGCATTCCTGCCGGAAGTCGACGACATCGACCTCGTCCTTGTTCTGGCCCTTGGCGCGATACTGTTCCTCGATCTTCCATTCGATGGGCAGGCCGTGGCAATCCCAGCCGGGGATGTAGCGCGCGTCATGGCCCAGCATCTGCTGGGACCGCACGACCATGTCCTTGAGGATCTTGTTGAGCGCGTGGCCGATATGCAGGTTGCCGTTCGCGTAAGGTGGGCCATCGTGCAGAACGAAGGACGGGCGGTCGCCCGCGCCCTCGCGCAGGCGGTCATAGATGCGCATCTTCTCCCACCGGGCAAGCCATTCGGGCTCGCGCTGGGGCAGACCGGCCCGCATGGGAAAATCGGTCCGGGGAAGGTTCAGCGTGTCTTTGTAGTCAACGGTTTCGGCGCACATGTTCGGGCGTCCCTCAGGCGGAGTTCGGAAAATCGGAATGTTCGGGGCGGTGCGATATCTCGGACACCATTTGCCCGGCGGCCCTGAAGGATCAGAGCGCCGGGTCCGTAATTCGAATGATCGTCGTGCGGCCCAACATCATGGGGCGGCTTATAGGCCCCCCTCCGGGCAGGGTAAAGTCCGCCGTCGCGGGTGCTTGCCTGGAACGGGTCTTCGGTCAGATTGGGTGGATGAGGGAATCGTTGCGCATCACCATTGCCGGGGCGGGGATCGGCGGCCTGTCGGCCGCGGCCCTGCTGCATGACGGCGGCCACGAGGTGCGGCTCTGGGATCAGTTCGCGGCACCGGGGCCGCTTGGGTCTGGGCTGGTGATCCAGCCGGTGGGCCTCGACGTGCTGGGCCGGATCGGGATTGACGCGGCAGCACGGGCGCGCGGGGCCGCGATCAGCCGGATGCGCGGGCACGAGGCCGGTCACGGGCGGCCCGTCCTTGACGTGCGCTATGATGCGGGGGCGCCCGGGCGCGCCGGTCTGGGCATCCACCGCGCGGCCCTGTTCGACCTGTTGTGGCAGGCCTGCCGCGACAGGGGCATCCCGGTCGAGACGGGCGCGCGGGTCACCGGGCGGGATGGCGCGCGCCTGACCCTTGCCGATGGGCGGATCAGCGATGCGGCCGACCTGATCATCGATGCGACAGGCGCCGGGTCGCCGCTATCACCGCTTCGGGCGCGGCCCCTGTCCTACGGGGCGATCTGGGGCAATGTCGACTGGCCCGCAACCGCCCTGCCCCGCGACGAGCTGCGACAGTGCTACCGGGCGGCAGACCGGATGATCGGTGTCCTGCCGCTGGGCCGGCCCGATGGCGGGGCGGCGAGGGCCGCGCTGTTCTGGTCGCTGCGCCATGACCGGGCCGAGGCGTGGCGGGACGCACCGCTCGAGGCCTGGCGCGCAGAGGCCACGGCGCTCTGGCCCGAGGTCGACCCGTTCATCCGCCAGATCACGGGTCACGGTCAGATGACACTTGCCCGTTACAGCCACGGCACCCTGCGCAGGCCCTGGTCAGACGGGATCGTCCATATCGGGGATGCGGCTCACCGGGCCAGCCCGCAGCTGGGGCAAGGGGCGAACATGGCGCTTCTGGATGCGCTGGCGCTGGCGGAGGCGATCCGCCATGCGGACGGGCAGGATCCGCTGGCGCTTTATGCCGCCGCAAGGCGCTGGCATGTAAGGGTCTATCAGCTGTTTTCGCGGGTCTTTACCCCGCAATACCAGTCCGACAGCACCGTCCTGCCCGCGCTGCGAGACCGCCTGCTGTTCCCGCTGTCGCAGACGGGGCCGCTTCCTCGGGTGCTTGGCGCGCTCGTCAGCGGCACCATGCTGCCGCCGCTGGCCAGCCTCGCGCGGCGCTAGGCGCGGTCGGCGCGGGAGAAGAGCCCGGTCAGCGCACGGCGCACGATAGCGGTGACCGAGGGGCGCGCCACATCGGCGAAGGGCAGCGGGCGGCAGACCTCCATCGCGGCGACGCCCACCCGCGCGGTGAGCGCGCCGTTGACGATCCCCTCGCCGAAACGGCGCGACACCTTGGACAGGACCCCGCCCCCCGCGACCGAGCCGACCAGATCGTCGCCCACGGCGACGGCGCCAGTCGCGATCAGGTGAGTGAACACGCTCCGCGTCAGCCGCCAGCCCCCAAGGGTGCCGGACCGTCCACCGTAGATTTCCGCGATGCGGCGGATCATGCGCAGATTGGCGGTCAGCGCGGTGAAGACATCGGCCAGCGCAAGCGGCACCAGCGCCGTCACCATGGCGACCTGCCGTGCCGCGGCCTCGACCTCGCGGGCGGCCTGCTGATCCAGAGGCGCCAGAAGGTGCCGCTCGGCCAGCCCCAGAAGCCCGTCGGCATCAAGCACGTCGTCCCGCTGGTCGGCCAGCGCCGAGCGGCCCCATGCCACGTCATCGCGCCCCGCGTAAAGTGCCGCGATCCGGTCGACCGCCGCCCGCGCCTGCCCCAGATCCCCGGCCGAGATCGCGGCCTCGGCGGCCGAGCGCACGATGTCGAGCCGGGCGAGCCGCCGGAAGGCCCGCCATTCCCGCCAGGCGATGACAAGGCAGACAAGGCAGAAGGCCGCCATGAGGGCTGTCGCGGCAAAGCCAAGGAGTGGCGTCGCCGCGATCAGCCCGGTGACCGCATTCCATGCGGCAAGCGACAGGAAAAACAGCACGATCGAGCCCAGAAGCCCCCAGAACCACCGCGCCAGCGGCGAGGGCGGGCGCACGGCCAATGCGGCGACCTGCTGCATCGCGGCACCCTGTGGTCCCTCGACCGGGTCGGTGACGGGAGGTGCGGCATCGGGCGCCGCGGGGGGCGTGTCGGGCTCCAGCTCGATCAGGACGGGGCCGGTCTTGCGGTTCGTGTTCATGGCGCTCTCTCCCAGATGAGGCGCATGTCGGGCAGGTCCTCGTCGTTGTCGCCGTCGGTCCGGGCCGCTTCGCGAAAACCTTGTCGCCGGTAGAAGGCGATGGCACGGCTGTTGGCCTGAAACGTCCACAGACCCAACCTGTCGCGCCCCGACCGGGCGTGGTGGACAAGCTGCGCGCCGAGGCCTGTGCCCCGCGCATGGGCCGCGATATAGAGGGCCGGCAGCTCTTCGCCCGACCGCGCGATGAAACCCGAGCAGGTCGCGTCCGTCCAGACCTCGGCCGTGGCGATGAGACCGGCGACAAAGCCGCGATCCTCGTCGCGACTGTGCAGGCGCGGCATCCATTCGGTCTCGTCGATCCAGTCAGACAGGATCGCACCCAGCGCCGGGGCATCGCCTGGATCGGCGGGCCGGAGCGTCACAACCGGTCACCGATCAGGAATTCGGCGGCCTTGTCGAGCCGGATATGCGGCGGCCCCTGACCGGGGGCAAGCGACAGGGAGGCCGGGGCAAAGCGCATGATGGAATAATCCGCGTCAAGCCACGCCTCGGCCCCGGACAAAGCCGGGTTCAGCAGGCGCGACGGATCGGAGGGCAATTCGCCGGGATAGAGTGCCGCCTGTTTCCCGGTGTCGAGCAGGCGCCCGCGGACCACGTCGAGTTCGCGGCCCTTGTGATCGATCGTCTCTTCCACGGTGGTGCGCAGGGCGGCAATGGACATGGCCTGCGTCCGGGCACCCGCGAAATCGGCGCGGTCCCTTGCGTCGCGCAGCATGGCCTCGGTGATCGCCGTCAGGCGGGCGTGCTGCGTGTGGTGCAGGTGATCGGCCTTGGTCGCGGCAAAGAGGATCTTCTCGACCCGTCGGCCGTTGAGGAGCCGGCTGAGAAAGGCGTTCCGCCCGGGCCGGAAGGCGCCCAGGATATCGGCCATGGCATGGCGCAGATCCTCCACCGCGCGGGGGCCGGCATGGATCGCGCCAAGGACATCGACCAGAACGACCTGCCGGTCGATCCGCGCGAAATGGTCGCGAAAGAACGGGCGCACCACGTGGCGCTTGTAGCTTTCATAGCGGCGTTCGAATTCCCGCCAGAGCGATTTGCGCCCCGCGCCCCGCACCTCCGGCAGGGGCGCGAAAGTCAGGACGGGGGAGCCTTCCAGATCGCCGGGCAGGAGAAACCGCCCCGGCGAGCAATCGGAAAATCCCGCCTCGCGCGCGGCGCGCAGATAGGCGGTGAAGGTTTCGGCAAGGCCCTGTGCCTGGGGCTCGGTCAGGTCGGCGGTCGGGTCGGTCCGACCGACGAGGGCGAGATATTCGGCCGCCTCCGACCGTTCGCCGATCCGGGCCAGGACACCGGCCGACCATTGCGCGTAATCCTTGTCCATCAGGCCAAGATCCAGAAGCCATTCGCCGGGATAGTCGACGATATCCAGATGCACATTCCTCGGCCCCTGTATCCCCGACAACAGGCCCGTCGGCTGCACCTTGAGCGACAGGCGCAGCTCGCTCACCCGGCGGGTGCCTTGCGGCCAGTGCGGATCAGCGCCCGTGAGCGCGGCAAGGTGATCCTCGTAGCGGAATCGCGGGATCGTGTCGTCGGGCTGCGGCTGGAGGTAGGCCGCCCGGATCGCCCCGCGAGAGGCGGCGCGCAGCTGGGGCATGCGGTCGCGGTTCATCAGGTTGGCAACCAGCGAGGTGATGAAGACCGTCTTGCCCGCGCGGCTGAGACCCGTCACGCCCAGCCGGATGACCGGATCGGAGAAAGGCGCCGACAGCGCGTCGCCCACCCCCTCGACGGTGCGGGCGATCTGATCGGTGATCGTGGTCAGGACCAAGTTTTCGCCCTCTCGGATGGTTGGGGCCAAGATAGGCACAGGCCCCGCGGATGTGTAGGGATTGATTTCGCACCGCCCTGCCCCTAAGCCGCGCAACATGCCGCGATTTGCCCTCAGGATCGAATATGATGGCGCCCCCTTTTCGGGGTGGCAGCGCCAGTCGGACCTGCCCACGGTGCAGGCCGCGGTCGAGGCCGCGCTGGCCCGGCTGGAACCCGGCGCGCATACCATCGCCGCCGCCGGGCGCACGGATACGGGCGTGCATGCCACGGCCCAGGTCGCGCATTGCGATCTGGCCAAGGAATGGGACCCGTTCCGCCTGTCCGAGGCGCTGAACTGGCACCTGAGACCGGCACCGGTGGCGATCACCGCCTGCGCGCAGGTCAAGGATGACTGGCATGCCCGGTTTTCGGCCACCGGGCGGAACTACCTCTTTCGCCTGATCTCGCGCAGGGCGCCTCTGGTGCATGATCGCGGGCGCGCCTGGCAGGTGCGACAGCCGCTCGATGCGGCGGCGATGCAGGCGGGTGCCGACAGGCTTGTCGGGAGGCATGACTTCACGACCTTCCGGTCGACCATGTGCCAGGCGCTCTCGCCGGAAAAGACGCTGGACCTTGCGCAGGTCGAACAGATCGACCTTCCGGTGGGCACCGAATACCGGTTCCGGTTTCATGCAAGGTCGTTCCTGCACAACCAGGTGCGGTCGATGGTCGGCACACTGGAACGGGTGGGCGCAGGTGCCTGGACCCCCAATGACGTAACCAGAGCCCTCGCGGCACGCGACCGCGCGGTCTGCGGCCCGGTCTGTCCGCCACAGGGGCTTTACCTGTGCGGCGTCGATTATCCGGAAGATCCATTCGCGGGTTCCCGCTGACTTTCTGGCCCGATTCCGGCATTCCGGTTTGCGACCAGCCCTCAAAGCCCTATCCTGGTGTCAAGATTGTGTCCGGGCAGGCGTTCGGAAGCACCAGATCCGGGGGAAAGGGAATTTGGGCAGATTTGGTCGCTCCATAGGCGTTGCAACGACATGTCTCCTGTTTCTGGGCGGCTCGGCTCTGGCGCAAGACGTCGAGCTGATCACGCCCGGCGCGGATGACGACCTGCGCCGCGCATTGCGCGGGGCGTCACTGACCCTGTCGCTTGAGCGGGAGGGCGGCGGCGAGGCGCAGGATTTCGTGGCCGCCGCGCGGGCCGATTACCGCAGGCTTCTGACGGCGCTGTATTCCGAGGGGCATTACGGGGGCAACATCTCGATCACGGTCGATGGCCGCGAGGCCGCCGCGATCCCGCCGCTGGAGGCACCGTCTGGGCTGTCCCAGATCCGCATCACCGTCGATCCCGGGCCGGAATACCGGTTCGGACGCGCCGAGATCGGCCCCGCCACCTCGGCCACGCTGCTGCCCGAGGCCTTTGCCCGGGGCGAGGTGGCCAGAACCGATGCGATCCGGCGCGCGGTGCGCGCCACGATCGACGGCTGGCGCGACGAGGGGCACGCCACCGCGGATGTGGCCGCACAGGATGTTGCGGCGATTCACCCAGAGACCCGCGTCGATGCCGCGATCCGCGTCGATCCGGGGCCCCGGCTGAGTTTCGGCCGCCTTGCCATCGAGGGCAACGAGGATGTGCGGACCGAACGCGTTCGCGAGATCGCCGGTTACCCCGAGGGGCGCGTCTTTTCGCCCGCCGAGATCGAGGCCGCGACCCGGCGCCTGCAACGCACCGGCACGTTCCAGTCCGTAGCCTTCATCGAGGGCGAGGAAATAGGCCCCGGCGACACGATCCCGTTCCGGCTGGTGGTGGATGAACGCCTGCCGCGACGCATCGGCGCGGGGATCGAGCTGTCTTCCGTCGACGGCGTGAACGTGTCGGCCTACTGGTTGCACCGCAACCTTCTGGGCGGGGCAGAGCGGTTCCGGATCGAGGGCGAAGCCAGCAATGTCGATGCAGGCGGCGATGGGATCGACTACCGGATCGGGGCGACATTCGCGCGGCCCGCGACGTTCAAGCCGGATATCGACCTCGAGACCAGCGCGACGCTCAGCCAGATCGACGAGGACCTGTATTTCCTGCGGCAGCTCGAGGCGCGGCTGGGCCTTGTCCAGTATATCCGCACCGACCTGACCTACCGGGCCGCTCTGGGTGCGCTCATCGCGCGCGAGGAAACCGAGGACCGGACCCGCGACTACGCCCTGCTGACGCTGCCTCTGGAGGCGACGCTTGACCAGAGGGACGATCCTCTCGACGCGCAATCGGGCTATTTCGTCAATCTCGAGATCACGCCCTTTGCCGGGATCACGGGTCTGGACAGCGGCGCGCGCATCCTGGCCGACGGGCGAGCCTATCTGAGCTTTGGCGCGGATGACAGGGTGACGCTGGCCGCGCGCGGGCAGGTCGGGTCGGTCATCGGGGCGGGGCTGACCGCGGCGCCGGCGGATTTCCTGTTCTATTCGGGGGGTGGCGGCACCGTGCGCGGGCAGCCCTACCAGTCGCTGTCGCTGACGACGCGGGCCGATTTCGGCAAGGGCCTTGTGGATTTCGGATCGGGCGGCGCCTCCTTCCTCGGCGCACAGCTCGAGGCGCGGGTCGACGTGACCGACAATATCGGCGTGGTGGGCTTTTACGATATCGGACTTGTGGGGCCGGAGGCCCTGCCCTCGACCGACGATCCCTGGCATGCAGGCGCGGGCATCGGTCTGCGCTATGGCACACCGATCGGGCCGATCCGGCTTGACCTTGCCACACCCGCCAGTGGCGACAATGCCGGTGAACGGGTGGAACTCTATATCGGGATCGGACAGGCGTTTTGAGGTATCTGGCCACTCTCTTTCTTCTTCTCACCCTCTGCTTCGGCGGCACGGCAGCCATCGCGCAGACGGCCGCGGAAGAACGCGACCGGGGCGTCCTGACCGCGCTGATCGAAGACAACCTGTCGGGTGTCAGCCGGACGGTGACGGTCAACGGATTCCGGGGGGCGCTGTCCTCGCGCGCAACGGTCGAGACGCTGACCATCGCGGATGCCGAGGGTATCTGGCTGCGCGCCGAGGGTCTGGTCCTCGACTGGAACCGGTCGGCCCTGCTGGGTGGGCGGATCGAGGTGAACGACCTGTCGGCCGAAAACATCGAGTTCCTGCGCGCGCCCATCGCCGAAGAAAGTCTGCCCGACCCCGAGGCGCAGCCCTTTGCCCTGCCCGAATTGCCGGTCGCCATCAATATCGGCCGGGTGGAGGCCGCAAGGGTCTTTCTCGACGCGTCTTTCCTGGGCGAGGACCTGACATTCGCCATCGACGGAGCCGTGACGCTGGCGGGTGGCGAGGGCACCGCCGATATCGCGGCCACCCGAACCGACCGGGACGGAATATTCTCGATCGAGGCCGCCTATTCGAACCAGACCGAGGCCCTGTCCCTGAACGTCGACCTGTCCGAGCCGGAGGACGGCGCCGTGGCACGCATCCTTGGCCTGCCCGGGCGGCCCTCGGTCGATCTGAGCCTCAGCGGAGAAGGGCCGATTTCGGATTACCGGGCCGATCTGACGCTTGCGACGGACGATGTGCAGCGCGCGACAGGCACTTTCGGCTTTGTCTCCGAGACCGCCGAGAACGGGATGGAACGGCTTGATCTGCGGGCCGATATCCGCGGCGATGTCGGCGCGCTTCTGCCGCCGGATTATGCCGATTTCTTCGGCCCCGACTCGCGCCTGGCCGTTCAGGCCCAAAGGCGCGAGACGGGCGAGATTTCCCTGCCCGTCCTCACGGTCGAGACGCAGTCCCTGTCGCTGGACGGATCGGCCCTGATCGATGCGGATGGCTGGCCGCTTCGGCTGTCCCTGACCGGGCTCGTGGCGTCCGAAGACGGCAGCCCGGTTCTTCTGCCACTGGCGGGCGAACGGACCATGGTTGATCGCGCAACCCTCGACATCGGGTTCGACGTGGCGGCGGGCAATGCGTGGACGGGCGCGTTCCGGATTGACGGGCTGGAGCGGCCGGGCCTGACCATCAGCGAACTGACGCTGGAAGGCCGGGGCGAGATCGTCCCGCGCGAGGGCGACGCGCCGGGCCGGTTCGACGCGCAGATGGAATATGAGGCGCTGGGTCTTGCGCTTGACGATCCGGGGCTGGCGCTTGCCATCGGCCCCGAGATCGCGGGCGAATTCCGGCTTGCCCGGACCGGAGAGGACCCGATCCGCATCGACCGGCTGACGCTGGACGGGCCGGGGTTGTCGGCCGAGGCCGAGGCCCGGATCGCGGGGTCGGATGAGGATTTCGCCACCAACAGCACCATCCGGCTGGACGCGACCGACCTGTCGCGCTTTGCCGCGCTGACGGGGATCGACGGGCTTGGCGGCGCCGCGTCACTGGCCATCGTGAGCGAGATCGAGCCGCTGAACGGCGTCTTCGACGTGATGCTGAGCGGCCGCACCGAAAACCTTGCCGTTGGTATCGCCGAGATGGACCCGCTTCTGACCGGGGCCGGAGAACTCGCCCTTGCCGCCGACCGCGACGAGACGGGCACACGTGTCAGCGCGCTTCGCATCGTGACGGACGAGACCGAGATCACCGGCTCGGCCGAGGTGACGCGGGAGGTCACGGATGCCTTCGTGCAACTCGACCTGCGCGATCTGGGCGTCTCGGTCCCGGGGCTGTCGGGCCCCGCCCGCATCCGCGCCATTGCCGAGCGCCCCCCGGGAGAAGCCACCGCGATCTCCGCCGATCTGACGTCAACCGGCATCGACGGGCGTGTGAATGCGCAGATCGCGCCTCGGTCACAGGGCGGAACAATCTCCGGCGACGCCGATCTCGACATCGCCGAGATCGGCCCGCTGGCGCGCCTTGCGGAGCAGGACATCACCGGCGCGGTCCGGCTCTCGCTTTCGGGCGAGGCGGCCGCGGATCTCGCGACATTCGATCTGGCACTGGTCGGCACGGGAACCGATCTTGACCCCGGCATCGACCGGGTGCGCCCGCTTCTGGCTGGCGAGATGCGCCTTGATGGCGCTGTTTCGCGCGACAACGAAGGCTGGCTGTCGGTCGACCGGCTGTCGATCGACGGCGACCGGCTGGACCTGTCGGCAAGCGGGCGATTGCTGCCCGAGGGTCGGGCCTCGGCCCGGTTCGACGCCTCCCTGCCGGAACTCGGCGTCATCGACCCGCGGCTTGCGGGGCGCGGCTCGGCGCGCGGCGAGGTCTCCCTTGATCCCGATGGCCAATCCTCGCTGGTTACTTCGGTGACCGGTCCCGGCGGGCTGAACCTTCTGCTCGAGGCCGGGCGCAACACGCCCTCCACCCCGTTTCAGGGTAAACTGTCGCTGGAGGCCGACAGCATCGCGCCCTATTCGGCGCTTGTGGGCCGCACGATCGGCGGGCAGATCGGGCTCGAGGCCGAAGGCACCGCCGACCCCGAGACACTTGGCTTCGAGATCGACATTGCGGGGGATACGACCTCCCTGCGGACAGGTCTGGCCGAGGTCGACCGCCTGCTTGCCGGAAACGGACGGCTCGAGGCCCGTGTCGCGCGTGACGCCGGCGGCACGACCCGGGTCTCGGGGCTTGAGATCGCCTATCCCAATCTCGGCGCGACCGCCGATCTGGAAACCGACGGGACGACCGGCTCGGCCCGGTATTCGGCCCGGCTCGCCGATATCGGGCTGTTCACCGACGACCTGAACGGGCCTGTCACGGCGCAGGGCAGTGCCGAACTGGACGCCGGAGGCCTCTGGCAGATTGCCGCCGACCTTGCCGGACCCGCCGGGATCGGCGCCCGGATCGCGGGCACGATCGACGGCACGCAGCTGGGGCTGACCGCCCAGGGACAGGCGCCGCTGGGACTTGCCAACCGCTATATCGAGCCAAGGCGGCTTCAGGGAACCGCGCGTTTCGATCTTGCGGTGAACGGGCCGCCCGCCCTCGCCTCCGTTTCGGGCACGGTCACGACCGAAGGGGCCCGGCTCGCCGCGCCCCTGCTCGAGGAGGCGGTCGAGGATGTGGCCGCCCGGGTCGAGTTGCGATCGGGCCGCGCGATCATCGACCTTCAGGGGCGCATCTCGCGCGGCGGCATCGTCGATATCGGAGGGTCGGTGGGGCTGACCGGGGCGCAGGTGGCCGATCTGACACTCGATTTCCAGGAGGTGGAGATCACCGATCCCACCCTCTACGAAACCCGGGTCGACGCCGCGATCCGCATCACCGGGCCGATCCGGGCGGGCGGTCTGGTCTCGGGCCGCATCGACGTGGGCGCGACCGAGGTTCGGGTGCCCTCATCGGCCATCGGCATCCTTGGCCCCCTGCCCACCGTGCGCCATGTGGGAGCCGGGCCGGGCATTCGCCGGACGCTTGACCGGGCGGGCGTGGACGAGACCGGGCGCGAACCCTCGCGCGGCAATGGCGGACCGGGCATCGCGCTGGGGCTCGATATCCTCGTCAACGCGCCGAACCAGATCTTCGTGCGGGGCCGGGGCCTCGATGCCGAACTGGGCGGCCAGTTGCGGATCGGGGGCACCACGGCCCGCCCGATCCCTTCGGGGCAGCTGTCGCTGATCCGGGGTCGGCTGGACGTGCTGCAACAACGGTTCACGCTGGATGAGGGCACGGCGACGCTGGGCGGCGAGTTCATCCCGATACTGCGGCTTGTCGCCACGACGGAGGCGCGCGACGGGACGCTGGTGACCATCATCCTCGAAGGGCCGGCCGACAGCCCCGAGATCACCTTCCGCTCAAGCCCGGACCTGCCGCAGGACGAGGTTCTGGCCCGGCTGATCTTCGGTCGGAACCTGAGCGAAATCACCCCGCTTCAGGCGGTTCAGCTTGCCTCGGCCGCCGCGACGCTTGCGGGCCGGGGCGGCGGCGGGTTCGTCGGGGATTTCCGCGACCAGCTCGGCCTTGACGATCTGGACGTCACCTCGGACGAAGAAGGCAATGTCGCCGTGCGCGCGGGCGCCTATATCGGCGAAAACGTCTATACAGACGTCACCGTCGGCGCCGACCGGACGGAGGTCGAGCTGAACCTTGACCTGACCGACGACGTGCGGGTGACGGGCGGCGCCAATTCCGATGGTGAGACGAGTCTCGGGATATTCTACGAGCGGGATTATTGACGCGCGTTGCGTTCATTCATTTTCACACGACCCGCTCTGACCACTTGATCATGAAAGTCCGAGAAGCGCAAAACCGGTTCCCGCCTTTGCGCGACACGCGCCAGGATTTCACGGTCGGCGGACAGGTATCACTGGTAGCCTGAAGCAGGTCGTGCCCCCCCGGACGCGGCCAAATCCGGGAACCTGTTCGACTGCGGCGGCGGCTCTGGGCAAAAGCTTGATCGACGAACAGGTTCAGACAATTGTACCGCAACGCGACAGGCCGGTTTGGCAATGTCGACCTGAGCGGCCTGGCGGGTTCGAAACACCCGCGCCTTGACGGTTTCTCTCGGGTAGACATGTCTCCAGGCTGACAGGATTGGTCCGGAGCAACACGTGGATGCCAACAAGGGATGACGACAGCCTTGGGTCGGTTGCGCGCTTGGCGGCCTTGGTGGTGTCGATTGCCGCATTCGTTGCGCTGGCAATTCGGGTTGTCGCGAGCCTCGAGCAATTCGAACGCGATGTCGGAGCGACACTCTGGCACCTTGCCGGGTTCTTTACAGTTCTGACCAACCTTCTGGTCGCAGTGCACTTTGCGGCGATTGCAGCGGGTTGGCGGGTTCCTGGAGCGCGCGTGGCGGGGCTGGTGCTCTGGATCGGGCTTGTAGGTATCGTTTATCATCTGCTGCTTGCGCGGCTTTGGTCGCCAGAGGGCTTGTCCTGGTGGGCCGATCAGGGTCTGCACACGCTCGTGCCGGCCCTGGTTGCCCTTTGGTGGCTGGCCTTTGTTCCGTCTTGGTCCCCCGACTGGCGCGCATTGCCAAGCTGGCAGACCTGGCCCCTCGCATATGTCGTCTATGCAATCCTGCGCGGTGCGGTCACCGGCTTCTGGCCCTATCCGTTCCTTGATCCTGGTTTGAACGGCGCATGGGGCGTTGCCTTGAACATTCTCGGTTTGCAGGTGTGCTTCCTGCTTTCCGGAACCTTGTTGGCATTTATTGATTTTCGGCGATTGGGGCGGAGGCGATAGTCACACATGGCTCACGTCAGTCGCTTTCCCTCAATGGAACGGCCAGCGACATGGCTTTCTGGCCAACTCCGGACAAGTGCAACGGGGCTGGTCCCCTCTGTCCCTCGACGACACCTGTCGTAGACAGGAAATCGCCTGTAAAGCGTGACGGCGGTCCTCCGGACCGGGTTCCTGAACCTCTTCAAGGTCCCCATGGCCGACATTCGGGACGATGGCGTCAACGGCATGTGCGAACCGTTCAACGGATGTCGGCGGCCGGACCCGCTCACTCCACCGGCGCCAGAACATGCACGGGCGCGTGGAACGGGCAGGCGACGCGGTGGCCATCGCCCAGCTCCTCGGCCGGAGGCTGCGCGTCGGCGCAGCTGGGCTGCGCCTTGGGGCAGCGGGTGCGGAACACGCAGCCCGATGGCGGGTTGAGTGGTGACGGCAGCTCCCCCTCGAGGATCGGCCGTTCTCGCGCATGTTCCATCACCGGGTCGGGGATCGGGACCGACGCGATCAGCGCCTGCGTATAGGGATGTTCGGGCCGGGTGCACAGCGTGCGGGCCTTGGCCGTTTCCATCAGGCGGCCCAGATACATCACGACGATCCGGTCCGAGATGTGTTTCACCACGCTCAGGTCATGGGCGATGAAGATCATCGACAGCCCCATGTCGCGGCGCAGATCGGCCAGGAGGTTGATCACCTGTGCCTGAACCGACACGTCCAGCGCCGAGACCGGCTCGTCGCAGATCAGGAGTTTGGGCTGCATGACCAGCGCGCGGGCGATCCCGATCCGCTGGCATTGCCCGCCCGAGAATTCGTGCGGATAGCGGTTGATGAGGTTGGGCAGCAGGCCCACCCGGTCCATCATCTCCGAGACCCGTTTCTTGACCTCCTTGCGGGCCATCTCGGGGTAATGGGTCACAAGCGGCTCGGCGATGATGTCACCCACCGGCATCCGTGGATTGAGGGCCGCCAGCGGGTCCTGGAACACCATCTGCACGTCGCGGCGGTGGTGGCGGCGTTCCTTGGGCGACATGGAGGCAAGGTCGGTCCCGTTGAAGACGATCTTGCCCTCGGTGGACGGGATCGTGCCCACGATGGCACGGGCCAGCGTCGACTTGCCCGACCCGCTTTCGCCCACGACGCCCAGACATTCGCCGGGGGCGAGGTCGAAATCGACGCCAGAGACCGCATGCAGCCTGAGAGATTTCGTCCAAGGCCAGGCGCCCTGCGGACGGATATCGAAGATGACGGAAAGGTCCCTGACGGACAGGATCGGTTCGCTCATGGGACAAGCTCCGAAACGGGGATGTGGCAGGCGCGGCGGCGATCGTCGCCGAATTCCTCGAGCGGGGGGCGAATGTCGGGGCATTCGTCACGCACCAGCTTGCAGCGCGGAGAAAACGGACAACCCGCGGGCAGCCGCGACATGTCGGGCGGTTCGCCGGCGATGGTGGCCAGCGTGACGTCGTCCCGGTCGAGCCGTGGCACGGCCTGCAAGAGACCCATCGTGTAGGGATGCGACGGCGCGGTGAAGATATCTCCGGTGGCGCCCTCCTCCATGATCTGGCCGCCATACATCACGAGTGTCCTGTCGCAGAACCCCGCCACGATCCCGAGGTCATGGGTGATCAGGATGACCGCGGTGCCGAATTCGCGGCGCACCTCGGACAACAACTCCATGATCTGGGCCTGAACCGTCACGTCGAGCGCTGTCGTGGGTTCGTCCGCGATCAGAAGCCGCGGCTGGCACAGAAGCGACATCGCAATCATGATCCGCTGCCGCATTCCGCCCGAGAACTCGTGTGGATACATCGAAATGCGGGACCGCGCATCTGGGATGCGCACCGCGTCGAGCATCTTGACCGCCTCGTCGATGGCGGCGCGCTTGGACATGCCCATGTGCAGCGTCAGCACCTCGGCCATCTGGTCCGAGACCCGCATATACGGGTTGAGCGAGGTCATCGGATCCTGAAAGATCATCGAGATCTCGCGGCTGCGCACCTTGTTCAACTCGCGCTGGCCAAGGCCGATCAGTTCCTGTCCGTCAAACACCACCGATCCGGTGGCCGCACCGTTCCGGGCCAGAAGCCCCATCGCGGCAAAGGCAGTCTGGCTCTTGCCGGAGCCGCTTTCACCGACGATGGCCAGCGTCTCGCCCTTGTCGATCTGAAGCGAGACGCCGTTGACGGCATTCACCGGCCCATCCCCCGTCTGGAACGTCACGGTCATGTCGTTGATTTCGAGAAGCGCCATATACTATCGGTCCTTCGGACAAGTTCTCATTCACCGATCCTTCGGATCGAGCGCATCGCGCAGCCCGTCGCCCACGAAGAAAAAGGCAAAGAGCGTGATGATGAAAAAGAACAACGGGAACAGAAGCTGCCAGATGACGCCGTATTGCATCTGGCTTGCCCCCGCCGAGATCAGCGCCCCGAGCGATGTGTTGGGTTCCTGAACGCCAAGCCCGAGAAAGGAGATGAAGCTTTCGGTGATGATCATGCCGGGCACAAGCAGCGTCGCATAAACGATCACGATGCCCAGAAGGTTGGGCACGACATGGCGCAGAATGATCATCATGGGTGCGACGCCCGTGGCGACCGCGGCCTCGACGAATTCCTTGTTCTTGATGGTCAGCGTCTGGCCCCGCGCGATGCGGGCCATGTCCAGCCACGAGATCAGCCCGATCCCGATGAACAGCATCAGGATCGACCGGCCAAAGATCACCAGCATCAGGATCAGCACGAACATGAAGGGGATCGACATCAGCACATCGACCGTCCGCATCATGATGCCGTCGATCCGCCCACCGAAATAGCCCGCAACCGCACCGTAAAGAGTGCCCACGATCACCGCCACACCGGCACCGACGATGCCCACGAGAAGCGAAATTCGCGTGCCCTGCACGGTGCGGGCATAGAGGTCGCGCCCCGAACTGTCGGTGCCGAAGAAATGCCCCGTCGCGATCGAGGGCACGCCTTGTGTCTGGTTCCGGCCCATCAGGCTGAAATCCACGAAGTCGCGTTCGTATTGCGCGATGAAGCCGCCGAAGAAGGCGAAGACAGACACGAGGATCAGCACGATCAGCCCCCCGACCGCGGCCTTGTTGCGAAAGAACCGGATCCGTGCATCGGCCCAGAGCGACCGGCCCCGGACCTCGGCCAGATGTGCGGCCTGCACGAGACCGTCAGCCGTGGCTTTGTCAGGCAACACCATGGCTCAATACCTGATCTTGGGGTCGATCCACGCATAGGCGATATCGACGAGAAGGTTGAACAGGATCGTCAGCGCCCCCACGAGGATCGTGATCCCCATGATGACGGAATAATCCCGGTTGAAGGCCGAATTGACGAAGAACTGCCCGATCCCGCCGGTGGAGAAATAGACATCCACCACGACCGATCCGGTGATCATCGCGACGAAGGCCGGGCCTAGATAGCTGAGAACCGGCAGCATCGCCGGTTTCAGCGCGTGGCGCCAGATGATGCGCCGCATCGGCAGGCCCTTGGCGCGCGCGGTGCGGATGAAGCCGGAATTGAGAACCTCGAGCATGGACGAGCGCGTGATCCGCGCAATCGAGGCCATGTAGGAGGTCGACAGCGCGATCACCGGCATGATCACGTAATTCCATTGCCCGCCGTTCCAGCCGCCCCCGGGCAGCCAGCCCAGCCACAGCGTGAAGACCAGTAGCAGGATCGGCGCCATCACGAAATTGGGCAGCACCTGCGCCCCTATCGTGATGCCGACCGCAAGGTAGTCAAGCCAGCTGTTGTGCCGGATCGCGGCGGCCACGCCCAGCGAAACGCCCACCCCGATGGCCACCACGAAGGACCAGAACCCATAGGTCAGCGTCACCGGAAAGCCCTGCGCGATCACGTCGTTGACCGTGCGGTCGCGATACTGGAAGGACGGGCCGAAATCGAAATGCAGCACGATGTTCTTGACGTAGTTGAACATCTGCACGGGGTAAGGCTGGTCGAGCCCGTATCGCTCCATCACGTTGTTCATCACCGCCGCGGGCAAGGGACGCTCGTTCGAGAACGGCCCTCCGGGTGCCGCGAACATCAGCGCGAAGGAAATGATGATCAGGATCAGGAGCGTGGGTATCGCGACGGCAAAACGTCGGACGATGAAGCTGAACATGCGCTTGTCCCCGATACGTGGAAAACGTCAAGGGACTGCGCCCCCGTTTCGGGGGGCGCAGTCATCATCTTGTCGAGACCGGGTCTATTCGGACGCCGAAATATACAGGTCGCGCGAGTACCAGTTCTGAAGCAGGTTCTCGGTCGGCCAGTTCTCGAGGTTCGGGTTCATCATCCGGACACTGGCATAGTGATAGACCGGGATGATGGCGGCGTCTTCGGCCGCGATCTCCTCGACCCGCTGGTAAAGCGGCAGCGGATCTTCGGCGGTCTTGGCCTCCTGCATCAGGGCGTCGACCTCCGAGTTGGAATATTTGCCGTCATTGTAGCTCGACGTGGTGGTGAACAGGTCGAGATAGGTGGACGGCTCGGCATAGTCGGCGCACCAGCCGCCGCGCGCCATCTCATAGTTCTGCTCGCCACGCGTGTCGAGATAGGTCGCCCATTCCTGGTTCGCCAGGGTGGCTTCGACACCCAGCGTCTGATCCCACATCTGGCTCATCGCGACGGCGATGGCGCGGTGGCTGTCGGACGTGTTGTAGAGGATTTCCACCTCGAGCGGGTTATCTTCGCCATAGCCTGCTTCGGCCATCAATTCCTGCGCACGCTCGTTCCGCTCGGCCTGGGTCATGCTCGCCATCGGAATGTCTGGCACTTCCCAACCGGGGATGGCCCAGTGGGTAAAGGTATAGGCCGGGCGCTGACCACCTGCGAGCACGTTTTCGACGATGATGTCGCGGTCGACCGCCATGCTCAGGGCCTGCCGGACGCGGACGTCCTGCAACGCCTCGGGGCCGCTGTCGGACAGGTTGAACATGAAGTAATAGGAACACGAGTTCGGGAAGCTGATCGCCTGGTCGGGATATTCCTCGCTCAGACGCGGGAACTGGCCGGCCGGGATGTCGGTCATGTCCAGTTCACCGGCAAGGTAGCGGGTCAGGGCCGCGTTCTCGTCGTTGATGATCAGCGCCGTGACTTCGTCAATGATCGTTTCGTCGTTGTTCCAGTACATCTCGTTCCGCACGCGCACGAGACGCTCCTGCGGGACATATTCCTGAAGGACATAGGCACCGTTCGAGACGATGTTCTCGGGATCCGTCCAGTTGTCGCCATGCTCCTCGATCACGTCGAGACGGGCGGGAAACAATGTCGGGAAGGTCGAGGTCTGCGGGAAGTAGGGCCGCGGGGCATCGATGGTGATCTCGAGCGTCAGATCGTCGATGGCGCGCACGCCCAGCTCGTCCACGGGCATTTCACCAGCGGTCACCGCGCTGGCATTGACGATGCCGGTCACGCCCAGGAACCACGCATATTCGGAGGCGGTCGCGGGATCGGCCGCACGCTTGATGCCATCCACGAATTGCTGCGCCGTGACCTGCACACCATCAGACCACATTGCGTTGTCCCGCAGGGTGAAGGTGTAGACAAGGCCGTCATCCGACACTTCGTAGCCGGTGGCCACGCCCGGGATCACGTTACCCTCGGCGTCTTCGTTCATGAGGCCTTCGAAGAGGTCCCGCGCCACTTCGGAGCCGGAAACATCCTGGATAAGCTGGGGGTCGATCGACGGGAAATCGTCGAGGACGCGATAGGTGAAGGACTGGTCGGAGGCCAGAACCTCGCCGGTTTCGGGGTGGGTCGCGTGGCCATCGGCCACCGCCATGCCGGCCATGGCGATCAGCGCCGTCGCCGTGCCCGCGAGAAGAGTTGCCTTGAATGTCATGAAGTCATCTCCCTGTTATGAGCGTGGCCGACATTCGTGATGGCCACACCTGTTGGTTCGATGTTCCGCGAATACACGGACATGGAACAATCCTTTTGGTTGTTTTCCAAAATGGCAAGAGCGTTTAACGCTTGACCCAGGGTCAGATTGCCTGTTTCGGGCAGTCAATCGCCGATTGCCGAGCAGACCGGCAGGGCGCACCGCCCGACGGCCCGCGCTCCGGCGGCGCCGGCCCCGCCGGTGGACAGGATCGGCCCAGCCGCTAGATCGTCGATTTCGAATTGGGATCCCAGGACCGAAGGACACCACAGATGACCGACAAGACACTCGCCCTCGACACGCGCAGCGGATTGCCCGACGCGCTGCGGGCGCTTGTGGAGAATATCCCCCGCGACAGCTGGCAGAGCCATCCCAATTTCGACCAGCTTGTCAGTTTCTGGCTGGAACGGCACATGATGTTCCGCAAGCTGATGACGATGATGCAGGGCGATGCGCGCGACCTGATCGACAAGAGGCTGGACCAGCGCGATTATGCCAATCGTTTGGGCAGGTTCGGCGGAATGTTCGTCAACGAGCTGCATGGCCACCACCAGATCGAGGACCACCATTATTTCCCGGTCCTGGCGCGGGCCGAGCCGGAATTCGCGCGCGGCTTCGAGATCCTCGACACCGATCACCATGCAATCGACGCCACGCTGAACCGATTCGTGGAACACGCGAATGCGGTCCTTCAAAGCGGCGGCGACGCAACGCTGTTTCACGACAGGACGGGTCGGCTTTCGGAGGAAATGACGGCCATGGCCCGGCTTCTGGACAGGCATCTGGAAGACGAGGAGGAACTGGTGGCCCCCGTCCTTCTCAAGCACGGGCCTGCGCTGTTCTCGTGACGGGGCCACGTCGCGGGGCCAGTTGACAGGGCGATGGCCAAGGCGCGGAAATGAGGGCAAGGTCGGACCATGATCGACAAGCTGGAAATGTTCCTCGCCCTCGCCCGGACCCGGCATTTCGGCAAGGCAGCCGAGGAATGCGGCGTGACCCAGCCCAGCCTGTCGGCCGCGATTCGCCAGCTTGAGGATCAGTTGGGCGTGATGCTTGTCCTTCGCGGATCGCGGTTCCAGGGGCTGACGCCCGAGGGCAAGCGCGTGCTGGAATGGGCGCGCCAGATCGTGGGCGATGCGCGCACCATGCGCGAAGAGATGCGGGCCGCCAAGCAGGGCCTGTCGGGCAATCTGAGGCTCGCCGCGATCCCCACCGCGCTGACCACAGCCAGCCGGCTGACCAACACCTTCATGGAAAAGAACCCCAATGTCCGGCTGACGCTGCTGTCGGAGCCGTCGAACCGCATCCTCGAGATGCTCGATGATCTCAGGATCGACGCGGGCCTGACCTACATGGACAACGAACCCCTGGGCCGCGTGGTGACTGTCCCGCTTTATGCCGAACGCTATGTGCTGCTGGTGCGCGGCGATTCCCCCCTTGCCGGGCGCGCGGATCTGGCCTGGGCCGAGCTGGGCGACGTGCCGCTCTGTCTTCTGACGCCGGACATGCAGAACCGCCGCATCATCTCGGATCACCTGTCAGAGGCGGGGCTCGAGGTGGTGCCAAGTGTCGAAAGCAATTCGACCATCGCCCTGGTCAGCCACATCCTCTTCGGGGGGTTGGCCACGATCCTGCCGGACCGGATGGCCGAGACCTTTGTTCGTGACAACGCGCTGGCCGCGATCCCGATCCGCAGGCCGGACTGGAGCCACCAGGTCGGACTGATCGCGCCCTATCGCGAGCCGCATACGCCGGTCCTTGCCGCGCTGATCCGGGAGGCGCGGCGCAGCGCCGAGATTTGATAGGGGCCGAGATTTGATAGGGACCGCCTATCGAATAACGGCACGGCGATATTGATTACCGATCAACCACTGGTAGGGTGATGGCGTGATCACTTTGCCGGAGACGCCCATGGGCCCGCATGACACCGAGGCTGGCCTCGCGGCACGGGTTGCCGCGATCTGCGCGGAGCATGTGCATCGCGAAGGGCCCCTTCTGCCCATCCTGCATGACATCCAGGCCGAGGCGGGTTTCGTCCCCGACGCCGCCCTCCCGGTCATTGCCGAGGCGTTGAACATCAGCCGCGCCGAGGTGCATGGCGTGATCACCTTCTACCATGATTTCCGCAGCGAACCGGCTGGCCGCCACGTGGTGAAGATCTGCCGCGCCGAGGCCTGCCAGGCGACGGGCGCGACACATCTGGCCGAGGTCGCCAGGGCGCGCCTTGGCGTGGACTGGCATGGCACGACGGCCAATGGCGCCGTCACGCTCGAACCCGTCTATTGCCTGGGCCTGTGCGCCTGCGGCCCGGCGGCCATGGTCGACGGCGTGGTCGTGGGCCGGGTCGACGAGGCCCGGCTGGGCGAACTCCTTCAGGAGGCCGGCGCATGAAGGTCTATGTGCCCCGCGACGCCGCCGCCCGCGCCCTTGGTGCCGACGAGGTGGCCCGCGCCATCGAGGCCGAGGCGGCAAGTCGCGGTATCGACATCACCCTGATCCGCAACGGAAGCCGGGGCATGATCTGGCTCGAGCCTCTGGTCGAGGTCGACGTTGACGGCACCCGCCACGGCTTTGGCCCGATGGCGCCGGGCGATGTGGCGGGCCTGTTCGACGGCGACCATCCCAAGGCGCTTGGCCCGGTCGAGGACATCCCCTTCCTCGCGGGCCAGACCCGGCTGACCTTTCAGCGTGTCGGCGTGATCGACCCGCTGGATCTTGCCGATTACGAGGCCCATGGCGGGCTTGCGGGCCTGCGCAGGGCGCTTGGCATGACCGGGGCGGAGATCGTGGCGGAAGTCACCGAAAGCGGCCTGCGGGGCCGCGGCGGTGCGGGATTTCCGACAGGGATCAAGTGGAACACGGTCCTGCGCGCCGAAGCCGCGCAGAAATACATCATCTGCAATGCCGACGAGGGCGACAGCGGCACCTTTGCCGACCGGATGATCATGGAGGGCGACCCGTTCTGCCTGATCGAGGGCATGGCCATTGCCGGGATCGGCGTGGGCGCCACCAGGGGCTATGTCTACCTGCGCTCGGAATATCCCGACGCGATCGCCGTGATGGAGGGGGCCGTGCGCATCGCGCGGGAGGGGGGCCTTCTCGGTTCGGGTCTCCTCGGCTCGGACCGGGCCTTCGACATGGAGATCCGCGTGGGTGCCGGCGCCTATGTCTGCGGCGAGGAAACCTCGCTTCTGAACTCGCTCGAGGGCAAGCGCGGCGTGGTGCGCGCCAAGCCGCCCTTGCCGGCGCTCGAAGGGTTTCTGGGCCGGCCGACGGTGGTGAACAACGTGATCAGCCTCGCCACCATTCCGGTGATCTTCGAGAAGGGCGCCGCCCATTACCGCGATTTCGGCCTCGGCCGGTCGCGCGGGACGATCCCGCTTCAGATTGCGGGGAATGTGAAATTCGGCGGCCTTTACGAAACCGCCTTCGGCACCACCCTGGGTGACATCGTGAACGGCATCGGTGGGGGAACCGCCTCGGGCCGGCCCGTCAAGGCCGTGCAGGTGGGCGGGCCGCTCGGGGCCTATTTCGGGCCTGACCGGTTCGACACGCCCTTTGGTTACGAAGAGTTCGACGGCGCGGGCGGGCTGATCGGCCATGCCGGCCTCACCATCTTCGACGACACGGCCGACATGGCCGGGCTGGCCCGGTTCGCGATGGAATTCTGCGCGGTGGAGAGTTGCGGCAAATGCACGCCCTGCCGGATCGGGGCCGTGCGCGGGGTCGAGACGATCGACCGGATCGTGGCGGGCGATGCGGCGGCCGTGCCGCTGCTGGAGGACCTGTGCGAGACGATGAAGGACGGCTCGCTCTGCGCGTTGGGAGGGTTCACGCCCTATCCGGTGCTGAGTGCGCTGCGCCTCTGTCCCGAGGACTTCTCGGTCGCGAAAGAGGCCGCCGAATGAGCGGCCCGGTTTCCGGACCGGAAACCGGATCGGAAAGCGTCACGCTTTCCGGGCTCGAAATCCGTGACGGATTTCGCACCCCTTGGCAAACGGGAGACGCCGGATGAAGGATTTCATCATCCCCTGGACCGATGACCGCGACATGGGCACCCCCGCCAGGCAGGGCGCGCCCGTCACGCTGACGATCGACGGCTTCGAGGTGACCGTGCCCGAGGGAACGAGCGTCATGCGCGCATCGTCGCTCGCCGGGATCGAGGTGCCGAAGCTCTGCGCGACGGACAGTCTGGAGGCGTTCGGTTCGTGCCGGCTCTGTGTGGTGGAAATCGAGGGGCGGCGCGGCACGCCCGCCTCCTGCACGACGCCGGTGGCGGACGGGATGGTCGTGCGGACCCATTCCGACAAGGTGCGCAAGATCCGCAAAGGGGTGATGGAACTCTACATCTCGGACCACCCGCTGGATTGCCTGACCTGTGCCGCCAATGGCGATTGCGAATTGCAGGACATGGCCGGCGCCGTGGGCCTGCGCGACGTGCGCTACGAAGGAACGGAAAACCACTTCGCCGTGCGCCAGAATGGCGAAGCCAATCCGCGCTACATCCCCAAGGACGAGAGCAACCCCTATTTCACCTATGATCCGGCCAAATGCATCGTCTGCTCGCGCTGCGTGCGGGCCTGCGAAGAGGTGCAGGGCACCTTCGCGCTGACGATCGAAGGATCGGGCTTTGACAGCCGGGTATCGTTCGGGGCGCGCAGCGACGATGCGATGGCCTCGGACTGCGTGTCCTGCGGCGCCTGTGTGCAGGCCTGCCCCACCGCGACGCTGCAGGAGAAATCGGTCATCGAACTGGGCACGCCGGAGCGGTCGGTCATCACCACCTGCGCCTATTGCGGGGTGGGCTGTTCCTTCAAGGCCGAGATGCGGGGTGACACCGTCGTGCGGATGACGCCCTACAAGCATGGCAAGGCGAACCGGGGTCATTCCTGTGTGAAGGGCCGCTTTGCCTGGGGCTATGCCTCGCACAAGGACCGCATCCTGAACCCGATGATCCGCGACAGCATCGACCAGCCCTGGCGCGAGGTCAGCTGGGACGAGGCGATCGGTTTCGCCGCGGGGCGCCTGCGCGATATCCAGGCCCGCCACGGCAGGCGCGCCATCGGTGGCATCACGTCAAGTCGCTGCACCAACGAGGAGACCTTTCTCGTCCAGAAGATGATCCGCGCGGTGTTCGGGAACAACAACACCGACACCTGCGCGCGCGTCTGCCATTCGCCCACCGGATACGGGCTGAAGACGACCTTCGGCACCTCGGCCGGCACGCAGGATTTCGACAGCGTCGAGCAGACCGACGTGGTGATCGTCATCGGCGCCAACCCGACCGACGGGCACCCGGTCTTTGCCTCGCGCCTGAAGAAACGGCTGCGGGCGGGGGCAAAGCTGATCGTGATCGACCCGCGCCGGATCGACCTCGTGAAATCGCCGCATGTGGAGGCGGCCCATCACCTGCCCCTGCGCCCCGGCACCAACGTGGCCGTGATGTCGGCCATTGCCCATGTGGTGGTGACCGAGGGCCTGTTCGACGAGGCCTTCATCCGCGAGCGCTGCGACTGGGACGAGTTCCAGGACTATGCGGCCTTCATCGCCGACCCCAGGCAAAGCCCAGAGGCGACCGAAATGCTGACGGGCGTGCCGGCCGCGGAGGTGCGCGGCGCGGCGCGGCTGTTCGCCACCGGCGGCAATGGGGCGATCTACTACGGACTGGGCGTGACCGAGCACAGCCAGGGCTCGACCACGGTGATGTCGATCGCGAACCTTGCGATGATGACGGGCAATATCGGGCGGCCCGGCGTGGGGGTGAACCCGCTGCGCGGACAGAACAACGTCCAGGGCTCCTGCGACATGGGGTCGTTCCCGCATGAATTGCCGGGCTATCGCCATGTCTCGGACGATGCGACGCGGGCGATCTTCGACGAGCTGTGGGGCGTGACGCTCGACAGCGAACCGGGGCTGCGCATCCCCAACATGCTGGACGGCGCGGTCGATGGCACGTTCAAGGGGCTATACGTGCAGGGCGAGGATATCCTGCAATCGGATCCCGACACCCATCACGTGGCCGCGGGCCTTGCGGCGATGGAGTGCGTCATCGTGCATGACCTGTTCCTCAACGAGACGGCCCATTATGCCCATGTCTTCCTGCCGGGATCGACCTTTCTCGAAAAGGACGGCACCTTCACCAACGCCGAACGCCGGATCAACCGGGTCCGCCGCGTGATGCAGCCGCGCAATGGCCATGCGGATTGGGAAGTGACCATGCTTCTGGCCAATGCGATGGGCGCCGGCTGGACCTATACCCACCCGGCCCAGATCATGGACGAGATCGCGGCCACGACACCGTCTTTCGCCAACGTCTCCTACGAGTTGCTGGAGGAGGTCGGATCGGTCCAGTGGCCCTGCAACGCGGCCCATCCCGAAGGGTCGCCCATCATGCATGTGGACGGCTTTGTCCGCGGCAAGGGGCAGTTCATCGTGACGGAATACATCCCCACCGATGAAAAGACGGGGCCGCGTTTCCCGCTCTTGCTGACGACGGGGCGGATCCTCAGCCAGTATAACGTGGGCGCCCAGACCCGGCGCACGGCGAATGTCGTCTGGCACGAGGAAGACGTGCTAGAGATCCATCCCCAGGATGCGGAGAACCGCGGCATCACCCAGGGCGCCTGGGTCAAGCTGGCCTCCCGCACCGGCGAGACGAGCCTGCGGGCCGAGATCACCGACCGGGTCAGCCCCGGCGTTGTCTACACCACCTTTCATCACCCCGACACGCAGGCCAATGTCATCACCACGGATTATTCCGACTGGGCCACGAATTGCCCGGAATACAAGGTGACGGCGGTTCAGGTCTCGCTTTCCAACGGGCCGACCGAGTGGCAGGAGGAGTATTCCCGCATGGCCGAGCGGGCCCGCCGCATCCTTCCGGCCGCAGAATGAGGACGCCCGGCGTCATATCCGCGCCCTCGCGCCGGGTCAGGGTCGCCACGGCCTCGGGCCGGGCGCAGGATCGCACCCTGCCCGAAGAGGTGCCGGTCGCGCTTGTCCATAACGGGTCGACCCTTGCGGTGATGATGGCGACCCCGTCCGATCTGGAGGATTTCGCCTGGGGCTTTGCGCTGAGCGAGGGGGTCGCGGCGGCGGACGAACTGGGCGAGGTCGAGGTGGTCGAACACGAGACGGGGATCGAGGCCCGCATGTGGATCCCCGAGGCACGGATCGCGGCGCTGAACGCGCGGCGCCGGGCGATGGTGGGGCCCGTGGGCTGCGGCCTGTGCGGGATCGACAGCCTCGAACAGGCGGCGCGCCCTCTGCCGCAGGTGCCCCGGGGGATCGTCCTTTCCGAAACTCAGGTCATGCTGGCGCTGGACGAACTGCGCGACTGGCAGCCGCTGCATGACGAAACCCGCGCGGTTCACGGGGCCGGGTTCTTCGTTCCGGGATCGGGAATCGTGATGGCACGCGAGGATGTGGGCCGGCACAACGCGCTCGACAAGCTGATCGGCGCGATGGCCCGGGGCGGCGTCGATGCGGCGCAAGGCGCCATTGTCCTGACATCGCGGATTTCTCTGGAAATGGTGCAGAAGGCCGCGATGGCGGGCACGGGGATCGTCTGTGCCGTATCGGCCCCCACCGCCCATGCGGTCCGCGTGGCCGATACGGCGGGATTGACCCTGGTCAGCCGGGCCAGCGGCGCGATTTCGGTCTTTACCCATGCGCACAGGATCAAGGAAGGCACACATGTCCTCTGACACCGACGTGAAACTGGTGCGCATGGCGAACCAGATCGCAAGCTTCTTCGACACGCAAAAGGGCAAGGACCCGGTCGAGGCGACGGCACGGCACCTGGTCGAATTCTGGGATCCGCGGATGCGCGCGCAGCTGACCTCGATCCTCGCCCGCGGCGCAGAGGGTCTTTCCCCCACCGCACGGGGCGCCGCCGAAAGCCTTGCCCAGGCACAGGACGCCTGAACGCGAAACGGGCGCCCGCTGCGACGATGGGGGATGGCCCCGCCGCCCCCCCCCCCGAACCGCCCCGCGCGATCACGACAGGTCAGCCGCCCAGCTGAAACGGGATCTTGATCCCGGCATGGACCGTGACCGGCGCCATGCCGCCGCCTTCGAGGGTTTGCAGGTAGCCGACCCCGCCTGACAGCAGGAAATTGTCCGTCAGGGCGTAATCCACCTCGGCCCGCGCACCCGCGATCAGGCCGCCATTGGTGGCGACACCGCCACCACCGGCGGCCCCGATCAGCGCCTCGACCGACAGGTCCCACCGGTCGGCAACATCAAACCTGTACCCTGCGCCCAGGATGCCCAGCGCATAGCCGCCCGCATCGCCATACATCACCGTCTGCGCCTCGCCCGTGAAATATAGGTTGTCGGCCAGATAGACGTCGATGGCCGTCGCGTTCAGCGTCGGCGAGGCATCGCGCGCATCGCCGGACTTGCGGAAATCGTCATTCGCGAACTGGTGGGTGATCGCGGTGGAATAGGCCAGCCGCCAGGTCCGCCCGTCTGCCCCGTCGCGCGACCGGGGCCCGCCCAGATTGACCGAACCGCGCAGATAGGGCGACCAGGCGCCGAAATCACCGTCGGTGGCCTGCACACGCTGGACACCTGCCATGATCTCGAAGCTGGGGCTGATCTCGACCGCGGCACCGACTCCCGCCGACAGAAGAAGCCCCGCGCCCGTGTCGATATCGCCGCCGCCGCCAAAGCCGATGCTGGCATCGACATAGGGCCGCACCGCGCCCAGATCGGCGAACAGCCGATAGCCGCCCAACACGTTCATGTAGCCTTCGCCATCACCCGCGACGGCGCCGTCGGCATTCACGAACAATTCGCTTGCGGGGTTCAGCGCAAACGCGATCTCGGCCCCGGCAAGGGTCACGTCTTCCTGCGGGCTGCCGTTGCGGGCGCGGCGCCCGTCATCAACGATGAAGCTGCGCACCGAGGGGCGCACGGCCGACAGCCGATCCACGACGTTGCTGCCCGACAGGGGGCCGGTCTCGTCCCAGCCGCCGGGGCGGTAGGTCACGCCCAGACCGTAGGACAGCGTATCGACCGGCGAGCCCAGGATCCGGACATGGCTGACCCCCAGATCAAGAGCGAACTGCTCGGCCACCTTGTAGCTGCCGCCGGCATAGAGGCGGGTCATCAGTCCGTCGCCCGGCACCTCGCCCGCGCCGCCACCCCCGCCGAGAAAGCCCTGAAAACTGAGCGACACGCGATCCGAGAGCGGAACCCGCGTGCCTGCCTCGAACCCCCAGAAGAACGCGCCGCCCGCATCGCCGAGGGCGGCGGAATAGAAGGACTGGCCCGCATAGAGGTGATTGCCGAAATCCCACAGCACCGTGATCGCATGCAACCCCTGGATCGTTGAATCCTGCGATTCGAACGCCTCGACGCTTGTGCGCAGCTCAAAGCCCGGGGGTGTTTCAGCCAGCGCCATCCCGGTGCTGGCCGCAAGGGCAAGTCCGGCCCCTTTGCTGATCGCGCGGATTGTCATGATCGCCCCCCTGAAGCCGCCCCGTTTCGCGGCACGACTATCCTTTGTCGGGCGCCCCCGCGTCAAGGCGATCGGCCGGTCAGGACCCCGTGTCGCGGGCAACCGCCATGTTCGAGACATCGGTCGCATCGCTTGCCCCGGCAAGCTGGTCGATCCTCGCGCCGCGGGCGCGCTGGAGGCGCGAAGGCGCCTGTCCCGACAGCATCGCCAGAAGATCGTCGACCAGCATCCGGCCGATCAACTGCCGCCCGCCCGCGACGGCCGCGGCGCGATGAGGCGACAGGATCACACCCGGCAGCCTGCGCAGAGGATCGTCCTGCGGCACGGGTTCGGAAGGAAAGACGTCGATTGCCGCGCGGATATGACCCGCCTCGAGGGCCGCCACGAGATCGGAAAAGTTCACCAGATGGGCCCGGCTGAGCACGATCACTAGCGATCCGGGTTGCATTCGTGCAAGCAGCCTTGCATCGACAAGGCCCGCATTCTCGCGCGTCGGAGCGGCGCAGACAAACAGGCAGCGCGCCTCGGAAAAGAGCGTATCAAGGCTGACGAGGCGCGCCCCTGCCTCCCCGGCGACCGTCTCGGGCAGCCAGGGATCATGGATCAGGACATCGGGGGCAAAAGGCTCCAGAAGGCGATGCGTCTCCCGCGCGATGGAGCCGAAGCCCAGAAACCCGATCCGCTGGCCATACATGGTGAAATCGCGGCCCGCCCGGTCGTCGAGCCAGAATTCCTCGCCGCGGCGGAACAGCTCGTGTTCGGCCACCAGTCCGCGCCCCGCCGACAGCGCCATGGCAACAGCCATCTCGGCCACCGACTGGCGGAAACCCGGCGCGCAGGACAGCACCTCGACGTTCCGGGCCTCACAGGCGGCATAGTCGATCGTGTCGGGAAAGGCGCCCGACACCTCGACCACCGCCCTGAGTGCGGGGGCCCGCGCGAGAAGGGCGCCGTCGATTTGGGGCGTGGTTGTGACATGGGCGAAGGCGCGGCCGATGCTCTGGTCGAAAAGGTCGGCCGGCATCCTGTCGTCCTCCCCCCAGATCACCTCGAAGGCGTCATGCAGGCGGGCCAGATCCGGCGCGGCGAAAAGCTCGTCCATGGCGCGCCAATGCACGTCGAGTATGACGGCAGCTCTGTTCACCCTTGCTCCGGAAAGAGATGCGCCGCATCGGCGTCGAAATCCAGCGACAGGCGTTGCCCGACCTCGAGGATCCTGTCCTCGGCGAAGGCCGCGATCAGCTTGGAGCCGTCATCGAGCCGAAGATCGGCCACCGTTTCGCTGCCCAGCCGTTCGGCCAGGATGACATTGCCGTGCAGGCGCCCCTTGTCGCTGACGCGCAGATGCTGCGGACGCACGCCGAGCGTGGCCTTCCGGCCCGCCTTGACGGGCCGCCCCGCCGTCCGGACGACGATGGGCTCGAGCGACGGGTTCGAGACCTTGGCCTCTTCTCCCGCATGTTCGAGAACGTCGACGGACAGGAAATTCATCGACGGCGCCCCGAGAAAGCCCGCGACAAAGAGGTTGGCCGGATTGTTGTACAGCTCCATCGGCGATCCGATCTGCATGACCTGACCATCCTTCAACACCACGATCTTGTCCGCAAGGGTCATCGCCTCGACCTGGTCGTGGGTGACATAGATCATGGTGGTGGCCAGCTGGTCGTGCAGCTTGCCGATTTCCATGCGCATGTCCATGCGCAGGGCGGCGTCAAGATTGGACAACGGCTCGTCGAAGAGAAAGACCGACGGGTTGCGCGTGATCGCCCGCCCGATGGCCACCCGTTGCCGCTGCCCGCCGGACAACTGGCTTGGGCGGCGGTCCAGAAGATGCTCCATCTGGAGGATGCGCGCGGCCTCGGCGACCTTGGCCCCCTTCTCGGCCTTGCCGGCGCCCGAGATCGTCAGGCCAAAGGCCATGTTCTCGCGCACCGACATGTGCGGAAAGATGGCGTAGGACTGGAACACCATCGCCACGCCACGTTCCTTGGGCTGGGCGTCGTTGACCCGTTTGCCGCCGATCTCGAGCGTGCCCGAAGTGATGTCCTCGAGGCCCGCGATCATCCGCAGAAGGGTGGATTTCCCGCAGCCCGAGGGCCCGACGAAGACGACGAATTCGCCATCCTCGATGTCGATATCGACACCGCGGATGACTTCTGCCGAGCCATAGCTCTTGCGAAGATCCCTGAGCCTGAGTTCCGCCATGGCCCTACTCCGCCGCCTGTCGTTTCGGATCGACCCGCAACAGCCCGTCTTGGTCGATGATCACGGGTTCGGGGTCCATCACATGGCCGAGGAAATGATCGTCCTCGCCACGATCGGCAAAGCCCATGATGCGCAGGCCGTCATCTGTCCGGACGATCCGCGCGGCATAGCGCCGGCAGGGCAGCGCCCCGTCGAGGAAGGGGCCGGGCGCGATCCGCCAGGGCCCACGCGGGCTGTCGCCGATCAGGTAATGGCTGCCGGTCACGGGTCCGCCGGGGGTCGTTTCGGCCTGCTCCTTCGAAAAATGTTCGGCTGCGGTGCAGAACAGGCAATACCAGCGCCCGCCCACCTCGAAGACCTGCGGCACCTCCAGCTGGCCGAAGCCGCCGACAAAGACCGGGGGCTCAAGCGTCCATGAATGCAGGTCGGACGAGGTGGCGAACCCGATGGCGCCGCCGGCATTGGGCTCTTCCACGCCGCTTGCCCGGGCGGTGAAGAACATCAGCCAGCCGTCGCCCTCGGGGTCGCGCATGACCCAAGGGTCGCGCATCGCCCGGTCATGCCAGAACCCACGGGCATGGTCGGCCTCGTAATGGTGCGCGTTGGGGCCGGTCAGGTCGAGGCAGAACCCGTCGCCGACCCGTTCCCAGCTGTGCAGGTCACGAGCCGTGGCATGGCCGACCCGCTGATAGAGCCCCTCTTCGGACTTGCGGGACCCGGTATAGAACAGGTGCCACAGACCGTCATCGTCCTGCACGACCGATCCCGTCCAGGTCGTGTAGTCGTCCCAGGCATAGCTGTCGGACGGCCTGAAGCAGGTGCCCAGATGGTCCCAGTTGACCAGATCGTCCGAGACGGCATGCCCCTGGCTCACGTTGAAGTGCCGCAGATCGGGATTGATCAGGGATTTGTCGGCCTTGAGGAAATAGCCATGCCATTTCTCGCCGTCATGGGCATACCAGCTGTCCCAGATCCATTGTTTTTCGAGAGAGAGAACCATTGCGTTATCCTTTGACGCCGGTCGAGGCGATCGATGCGATGAAGGCCCGCTGGAGGACCAGGTAGAAGGCGAGGACAGGAACCGTGATCATGGTCAGATAGGCCATGATCTCGCCCCAGGCGGTGTTGAGCTGGAAGAAGTATTGCAGGCCGACCATCACGGGGCGGTATTGTTCCTGCTGCACGACGATGAGCGGCCACAGATACTGGTTGTACATCACGAGGAATTTCAGGATCGCGGCCGTCGCGAGAACCGGCCCCGACAGGGGCATGACGACGCGCATGTAGATCTGCAACCATGTGGCCCCCTCGACCCGGCTGGCCTCGATCAGCTCGCCGGGCAGGCTCTTGAAATACTGCACGAAGAGAAAGATCGTCAGTCCATCCGCGACCCAGGGAATGATCTGCACCCGGTAGGTGTTGAGCCAGCCGACCTCGAATCCCTCGAGCCCGATCCAGGGCAGCTTCGACACCAGCAGAAGCAGAGGAATGGCGATCGTCTCGAACGGGATGATCAGCGTGGCGAGGATGACCGACAGGATCACGTCCCGCCCCTTCCAGTCGAGGTAGACGAAGGAGAACGCTGCCAGCGAACAGATCAGGAGCGACAGGACGACCGTCACCCCCGTCACGATCACCGAGTTGACCACGAACAGCCGCACCGGCGCCCGCTGAAACGCCTCGCGGTAATTCTCGAGGCTGAGGTCGCCCACCGGGAGAAAGGCCCGCAGCGAGGAGGTATCCTGCAACAATTGCAGGTCGGGCTTGAAGCTGGACATCACCATGAACAGGATCGGCCCGATGAAGATCAGTGCGATCAGGATCAGAACCGCATAGCGCACGGCAAGGCGCAGGCCCTGGTTGTCGGGGTTGACGGCGGCCATCCTACTTCTCCCTCGTCAGGTAGCGCTGGATCAGCGAGATCGTCAGCACGATGATGAACAGGATCACCGAGATCGTCGAACCGCCCGAGATGTCCTGCTTGCCATAGCCGCGCTCGACCGCCTGAAAGACGACCGTTTGCGTGGAATCGAGTGGCCCGCCATTCGTCATCACGTCGATCTGCGCAAAGAGGGCAAAGGCCTGCATCGTGATCACGATCAGCACCAGAACCGCGGTGTGCCGCAGGCCGGGCCAAGTGACATAGCGGAAGGTCTGCCATTTCGACGCGCCCTCGATCGCCGCGGCCTCGTATAGCGTGGGCGAGATGGTTTGCAGGCCCGACAGCCAGATCACCATGTGAAAGCCCACCGCCTGCCAGATCGACATGGCCATGATGGCGCCCAGCGCCGTTTCGGGGTTGCCCAGCCAGTCGACGGGCTGGAACGCCCCGAAGGTCAGCCAGGCAAGCACGTTGTTCAGAAGCCCGTCATTGCCGTCATAGATGAACCGCCACAAAAGCGAGACCACGACGATGGAGACGACGACCGGCATGAAATAGATCGTCCGAAAGACGTTTATGCCGCGCAATCGCTGATTGATCAGAAGCGCGAGGCCCAGCGCCAGCCCGCCCTGCACCGGTGCCACGACCAGCACGAAGACAAGCGTGTTCACCAGCGCTTTCATGAAGACGACATCGCTGGCGACCACGATCCGCGCGTCTTCGCCCGAGTGCCAGCTGAACCATTCCCGCATGCCGCGATATTGCGGATAGTCGTCGCTGCGGGTGATGGTCCTCAGGCGCGGATAGACGGGGTTGCCGTCGTCATCGACGACGACCTGACCCGCCTCGTCCCGTTCGGGTTCAAGCGTGACGACGGCGAGACCCAGAAGATCGCGATAATTCTTCAGCCCCACATATTCGGTCGGGTTGGGCGAGATCAGCCGCTGGTTCGTCAGGGACAGCGCGAAGGCAAAGAAGAACGGAAGAACAATGAAGGTCAGGATCAACACCGTTCCGGGAAAGGCAAAGGCCCATCCGGTCCGGTCGGGATTCTTGAGCGATGACGCCATGCCTGGGCCTCCGACGACAGGGGCAGGACGGGCGGCCCGTGCCTTGGCACGGACCACCCGGGACATCGGGCCCTAGTGGCCGTAGCCGCTGTTGGATTCAATGTCGGCGTCGATCTCGTCGACGGCGGCATCAAGCGTGTCGAGAACATCCGCACCGTTCGCGATGTCGGCCAGCGCCTTTTCGAAGACCTTGGCCTGAACCACGTAACCGGGCGTGACCGGCCGGACGAGGGCCTGGGCCGCCGACAATTCGAAGAACACGGCCATCGGCCCACCCTCGGCGTAGTTCTCGGTCATCGCGGCGGCGGTGGGCGTCGCCGGGATCAGGCCGATGCCGTTCGAGAAGGCCGCAAGGTAGTCGTCGGCCAGCGCGAATTCGATGAAATCGGCCGCGCCCTCGGGCGTCTCGCAGGTGGCCGAAACGCCGAACTGCCAGGAGGCCGCGCCGATCTTGGGGCCGTTGCCGAAATCGGGAGCAGGCAGGAACAGCGTGTCGTCAAAGGCCTGCAGCGCATTCAGGGCCGCCCAGTTGCCGTTCCACGAGAAGGCGTATTTGCCATCCACGAAGCCGGCGTCACGGTCGGCCGGATCCTGGCTGGTGCCGGGCGAATAGCCGTCTGCGAACAGACCCTGCCACCACTCGCCAAAGGCGATCGCCGCCTCGCCGTTGAGCACGCCCTCGGCGCTCTGGTAGGTCGACCGGTCGACGATATCGCCGCCAAAGGACTGCAGGAAGGGCGAGAAGGCATAGGGATACCATTCGCCGGTCCAGGCCATGCCCGGATCAAAGGCATGTTCCCACGACCCGTTGGCCCTGGCCGCGTCGAGGGCAGCCATGAATTCCTCCATCGTCCAGGGCTCATCCAGCGTCGGCGTGCGCAGCCCCAGCGTGTCGAGCGTGGACTGACGGGTGACAAGCGCCACGGCCGCATCCCACAGACCGATGGAATAGAGCTGACCGTTCCAGATGCCCTTGGTGCCGGGCAGGAAGTCTTCGATGATGCTTTCGTCGATGACGAGCGGCTGCATGTAGCCCGACCACGCCCAGTTCGGCATGACGGGGCCGTCGACATCGAGGATGCAGGGCAGGTTGCCGGCCAGGGCGGCGGCCACGACGGAATCATTGTAGCTTTCCTGGGGGAAGCTTTCGATCGTCACGGCCCAGTCGGACTGGCTTGCGTTGAAATCCGCAATGATCTCGTTGATGATCGCGCTTTCGACCTCGTTGCCGGCCCCGTGATACCACATCGAGAGTTCCGTCTGGGCCATGGCCGTTCCGGCCAGAGCGGCATAGGCCACCAACGCGCCGGCAGTCAGTTTCGTCATCCTCATTCTATCCTCCCATGGATTTGCAAATTCAGGACGCGGGTTGTGCGATCACCGAGGATCGCCAGACAACGGGCCCCGGCACGAGGACCGGCTCCCGTGGTTTCTCTTCCTGGCCATCGATCAGGCCAAGCAGACGCGCGGCGGCGCGCTCTCCCATTTTCCGGTAGGGGAGTTCGACCGTCGTCAGCGGCGGCAGCAATGTCTCGGCGATGGCGCGGTAATTGTCGAAACCGGCGACGGAGATCTCTTCGGGCAGGCGCAGGCCGCGGGTCCGCAACAAGCCATAAAGCCGCAGCGCCATTTCATCGTTGCCGCAACAGATCACCGTGGGCGGCGCATCCAGCGCCAATAGCCCTTCAAGCGCCGGGCCAAGCACCGAGGCCGTGTGCGGCTGATGCACCTCGCCAAATCCCGCACGCACGAGATCGGGGTCGAAGGGGAGACCTGCGGCCTCCAGCGCATCGCGATAACCCGCGACCCGCAGGCCCACCGCATCCATGCTGCCATCCAGCGTCAGGTAACCGATCCGCCGGTGGCCATGGGCGATCAGCCGCTCCACCAGGGCGCGCTGGCAGGCCCTGTCATCGGGAATGATGCACGGCGTTCCCTTCGTGTCGTAGCAATTGGCAAGAACCACGGGACAATCTGCAGCCGAGGCGTCGAAATCGACGCAGCGGTGATAATCGGCCACGTAGATCAGGCCCTCGACCTTGTGCTGCATGAAGGTGCGGACCAGATCCTCGACCTTTTCGGACCGCCCGCCCGTATCCGCGATCATCAGCGTCATGTTCCGTGCGGCGATGGTGCGCAGGATCCCCTGAACGATGTAGATGTCCGGCAGGCCCGTCGGCTCGCCGGGTTCGGGGGTGTTGGAAATCGCGCCCGTGATCATCCCGATCAGGCCCGACTTGGACGAGCGCATCATCCGCGCCGCGTTCGAGGGCACGTAGTCCAGCTTTTCGATGGCGCGTTCGACCCTGGCGCGCGTTTCCTTGCCCACCGGCGCATCGCCGTTGATGACCCGGGACACCGTCTTGGGAGAGACATTCGCCTCCCGCGCAACATCATAGATGGTGGACATATCCCCTCCCCCGCCAGCCCGATCCGCGCCTCCCGCACGGAGCATCCGGACCATGATTCCACAAATGACATCGGTGTCATGACATCGGTGTCATATCAGGGTGATTTTTGGCGAGTCAACGATTTTCTGGGTGCCATCTTGCCGAGGGCGGCCCGGCACCCCACCATTGCGCCATGACAGATCCGATCCGCCCCACCGATGACGAGGCCCGCGCATTGGCGCGCGGGCTGATGCATGATGCGCGCCACGCGGCGCTTGGCGTGACCGATCCCGAGACCGGCCTGCCCTTTGTCAGCCGGGTCGCGGTGGGCCATGACGGGCCCGACATGCTGTTGCTGGTCTCGACGCTGTCGGCGCATACGCGCGCGCTTGATGCCTCACCCGGCGCGTCGCTCCTGCTGGGCGAACCGGGGCCGAAGGGCGACCCGCTGACCCATCCGCGGCTTACCCTGCAGGGACGGGTCGAGAGGGCCGACAAGGCCGCGCTGAAAGGGGCATGGCTGCGCGATCATCCGAAAACCGCCCTCTATTACGATTTCGCGGATTTCCGGATGATGCGGCTGGTGGCGTCCCGCATCTTTCTGAACGGGGGCTTTGGCAAGGCCTTTGAGCTGACACGCGACGACCTTGCCGGATAGCGGCTAGATCTCGATCAGGACGCGCCCGTTCTCGACCTTTGCGGGATAGGTGTTGAGGTTCACGCAGGCGGGCGCCCGTTTCGCCTCGCCGGTGCGGTAATCGAAGGTCGCGTTGTGCTTGGGGCACTCGATCTCGTAATCCATCACCAGCCCGTCCTCGAGATGGACATGTTCATGCGTGCACAGCCCGTCGGTGCAGAAATACGCGTCATCCGGCGAGCGATAGATGCAAAAGGTCCGGCCGTCATGGTCGAACCGGATCAGGTCTTCTTCTTCGACATCGTCGGCGGCGCAGGCTTCAATCCATTGGGCCATTGCAGGCTCCTCCCCTTTTGATCAACGTCGCGAAGAGCTAGTCGGGAAGGCCCCGCCTTGGAAAGCGCCCGCGCGACCTTTCCCCTCATTTCCCGTCATCCGTGACAGGGCCGGCTGAGGGTTTTCCATCATCAGGCAGCACCCAGCCCCATGGCCCGCGCGCGGTGCGGCAGGGCGGCGGCCTCCTGGGCGTTCAGGCAGAGGCGATCAAGCCGCGCGCGCACGTCATCGGGCATGGGCGCGGCATGGGGCTTGGGATGCTGGTCGACATGCAGTTCCATGTATTCGCCCACACAGACCAGATCGCCGCCCTCGAACATCTGCTTGTAAAGGTGAAACCGCTTGGCATCGGCACCGATGATCCGCGCCTCGACCCGGACCTCCGCGCCTTCCTTCACCTCGCGCAGAAAGACCTTGTGGTCCTCGACAAGGTAGATCGTGCAGCCGGTCGCCTTGCGATAGCGCGCGCCCACGCCCAGCGCCTCCTGCACTTCGTCCGCGGCAAGCGAAAAGATCAGGCCATAGTAGCAATCCTGCATGTGACCGTTGTAATCGATCCATTCAGGGCGCACCCGCGTTCGATATGTGAAAACCTCGCTCATCGACGCAAGGATAGCCGCAGGGGCCGGCCGGGCAAGACCACGCCGTCAGATCGACACGCTGTCGAGCACTTTCTGCCTGTCGCGCTCTGCCGCATCGGTCCGGAAATTCACCTCGCCGCGGTTGAGCACGGTGATCGTGTCCGCAAGCCCCACGGCGAAATCGAAATATTGTTCGACCAGAACGATGGCCATTTCGCCCTCGTCGCGCAAAAGGCGGATCACCGCGCCGATCTGCTGGATGATGTTGGGCTGGATCCCCTCGGTCGGCTCGTCCAGGAGCAGGACCCTGGGCCGCGTGATCAGGGCCCGGGCGATGGCCAGCTGCTGCTGCTGCCCGCCCGACAGGTCGCCGCCCCGGCGGCCAAGGAATTCCTTGAGGATGGGAAACAGCTCGAACACCCGGCCGGGCACCTCGCGCGCCTCGCGCGGCAGACAGGAAAACCCGATCTCGAGGTTCTCGCGCACTGTCAGCAGCGGAAAGATCTCGCGCCCCTGCGGAACATAGGCGATGCCCGCCTGCGCGGCGGAATAGGCGGACGGATGGCCAAGGTCGCGGCCGTCAAGGCGAATGCTGCCCTTGTGGAACGGATGCCGCCCCGATACAGCCTTGAGAAGCGACGTCTTACCCACGCCGTTGGTGCCCATGATGGCACTGACCCGGCCACGTTCGGCCTTCAGGTCGATCCCGTGCAGGATCTGGCTTTGTCCGTAGCGCAAGGTCAGGCCGCTGACTTCAAGCATGGTTACCGCCCCAGATAGACATCAATCACATCCTTGTTCTTCGTCACATGATCGAGGCTGCCCTCGGCCAGGACCGATCCCTCGTGCAGGACAGTAACCTTGCAGTCCAGCCGCCGGACGAATTCCATGTCGTGTTCGACGACGACCACCGCCCGCGTCTCGGCCGCTCGTTTGAGAAGGTCGGTGGTGTGTTCCCTTTCGACCGGGGTCATGCCGGCGGCAGGCTCGTCCACCAGCAACAGCCGGGGGTCCTGCGCCAGCAACATCCCGATCTCGAGCCATTGTTTCTGGCCATGGCTCAACTCGCCCGCGATGCGGCGCAGGTGGTCGGTCAGGCCGATCTCCTCCGCCAGCGCCTCGATCCGGGCGGCGCCCTCGGGCGTCTTGCGATGCAGCAGCACGTCGAACGGCCCGCGCGGGTTCTTCAGCGCCATGGCGAGGTTCTCGCGCACGGTCTGCGCCTCGAAGACCGTGGGTTTCTGGAACTTGCGGCCGATTCCCTCGCGGGCGATCGCGCTTTCGCTCTTGCTCAGAAGCGAGATGTTCTTCTCCCCCCACAGGACGCGCCCCTCGTCCGGGCGGGTCTTGCCGGTGATGATGTCCATGAAGGTCGTCTTGCCGGCCCCGTTCGGCCCGATGATCGCGCGCATCTCGGGCTCGCCGATCTGGAAGGACAGGTTGTTGATCGCCCGGAACCCGTCGAAGGAAACCGACACGCCGCTGAGTTCGAGAAGCGTGCTCATTCCTCGCCCTCCTCGCGGCGCCACGACCCCTTGTCGGGCCCGTAATCGCCCACCCTGTCCGCACGGCGGCGCCGGTCCGCCCACAGGTCGATCAACCCGCCCAGCCCCTTGGGCGCGAACAGGGTGACCAGAACGAAGCAGAGGCCGAGCAGGACCAGCCACCAATCCGTCCACTGGATGGTGTAGAAGCCCAGGTTGATCGGTGGCGCGCCGCCCCCGGTGAACCAGCTCGACAGGAGCGAGACGAACGCCGCGCCGATCACCGCTCCGTAAAGCCGCCCGCGCCCGCCGATCGCGACCCAGACCGCAAGATAGATCGAGGCGATGGGGGCGATCTCGGCCGGGTTGATGATGCCCGCCTGCGGGTAATAGAGCGCGCCCGCGATCCCCGCGATCACCGCCGTCAGCACGAAGATGAACAGCTTGTAGCTTTCCACATGGTAGCCGAGGAACCGCACGCGGGCCTCGTCGTCGCGGATGCCCCGGATCACCGAGCCCAGCTTGCCCGACACCACCCAGGCGCACAGCACATAGCCCAGCGCCAGCGCAAGCGCCGAGGCCCAGAAGAACACCAGCGACACCACGCTTTGCGGCACGTCCTCCCATCCGGGGATGTTCTGAAGACCCGACAGGCCGTTATTGCCGCGCAAACCGCTGTCATTCTGGAACAGGTAAAGCGCAAGGGCGAGCGTCATCGCCTGCGTCAGGATCGACAGGTAGACCCCGGTCACCCGCCCCCGGAAGGCCAGCCAGCCAAAGACCAGCGCCAGAAGGCCCGGCACGAGGATGACCGCCAGCAATTGCAGGAAAAGCGAATCCGCGAACGACCAGATCAGGGGAAATTCCGACGACCCGACCACACCGAAGATCTGCGACCCGATCGCGTCCGATATCTCTTGCGGGGTGGGCGGGATCGGTGCGGCGGCCAGGTTCTGTGCCACGATGTCCTCGGTCCGGGCATACATCAGCCACATGCCGATCGCATAACCCCCGATCCCGAAAAAGGCCATGTGCCCCAGCGACAGGATCCCGCAATAGCCCCACAGAACATCCATCGCGACGGCCACGAGGCACAGGCACAGCGTCTTGCCCAGCGTCTTGACAAGAGAGGTGGAGACAAGGCCCAGCCCCGCCGCCTCGGACAGGATCGTCACGAGGATGGTGAACGCGGCCAGCGCACCCAGGAACACCAGAACCGAGGGGTGGCGCAGGATGAAGGGCCGTCGGCGGCTGCCGGTTTGAGCGATGCTCATGTCGCTACGCTCCTGCCGCCCGGCCCTTGAGCGCGATCAGACCGCGCGGCCGGAACTGGATGAAGATGATGATGAGGATGATCATGTAGGTCTGCGCCGCCAGCGTGTTCGACGGGTTGAGCCATTCGATCCCTTTCTGGAAGGTCCCGATCAGCGCGGCCCCTGCCAACGTGCCCCAGACATTGCCGACGCCGCCGACAACCACGGTCATGAAGCTTTGCACGATGTAATCCGAGCCCATCTCGGAGGTGACCTTGGCATAAAGGCCGATGGCGACACCCGCGATGCCGGCCACGCCCGAGCCAAGACCGAAGGTCAGCATGTTGATCCGGTCGGGGTTGATCCCCATCGAGGCCGCCATCCCGGGGTTCTGCGTGACCGCCCGCACCTCGAGCCCCAGCCGGGTGCGGTTGAGGATGAACAGGATCAGGACAAGGAACAGCAGGGCAAGGGCGAAAATCGCGATCCGGATATAGCTGATCTGGATGACATCGTTGACAATCCACGCCCCGTCTAGCCAACCGGGCGATGTCAGCGGCCGCGCCTGCGTGCCGAAGATGTTCTTGGCCAGCTGTTGCAATGCGATGGATATGCCGAAGGTCGCGAGAAGCGTCTCGAGTGGTCGATGATACAGCCAGCGGATCACCAGCCGCTCCATCGCGACACCCGCCGCGAACGTCACGACAAAGGCCAGCGGCAGCGCCACGATCAGCGATATCGTGTAGTCGGGGATCATCTGCTGGACCACATAGCCGGTATAGGCGCCCATCATGATGAATTCGCCATGGGCCATGTTGATCACGCCCATCACGCCGAATGTCACCGCAAGCCCGATCGCCGCCAGAAAGAAGATCGAGCCCAGCGACAATGCGTCGAGACCGAGATCGAGGGCGCGACCCAGGGCGACCCGCGTCTCGATCGAGGCAAGTGCCTCTTCGGCGGCCATGGTGACGCCTGCATCGCGCTCGGTATAGACGTCGTAGAAGACATGGGCTGCGACGGCGGCGGTGATTTCGTCTTCGGTGACGAAGGGCGCGACGACCCCGGCATCGGCAAGGGCCTGATAGGCATCGACCCGTCGATCGGGGTCGCCCAGTTCGGTGACGGACACCCCGCCCACCGAACCGTCCTGCACATTCTCGACAAGGGCCGCGCGCAGCGCGCCGGGCGAGATCCTTTCGGGCGCAAGGCCTTCCGCGACGAGTGCGGCATAGGTCTCTTCTCGGGTCAGATCGGTGCCGACCACCCGTTCGCGGGCGATGTTCTCGTCCTCGGGCAGGTCCGTCGCAACCTCCGACGAGGTGCGCAGGATCTGGTTCAGGACGGCACGCGCCTCGACCGAAGAGCGATCGGCCAGGGTTTCGATCGCGGTGATCCGGTCTTCTGCGACATCGCCGAAACCGGCGATCAGCATTCCCAGCAGCATCTCCTTGCGGGCCTTGATGGCCGGGTCGGGTTCGTTGTCGATGGCGCCCGAAAGCGGACCTATCTGATCGGCCGACAGGCCGCGCGCGATCGCCTCGACCGCGGCCTGCCTGCGTTCGATATCCGGGTCGGACAACTGGAACTGCACAAGGACCGACCCGATCTCGCGGCGCACCCCGCCATTGGGGCGGATCTGCGAAATCTCGGCCTTGTCGGCGCTGCCGACCTCATCGCCGGTTGCGATATCCAGAAGCAGGAACCGGTCGTCCTCGCCCTCAGCCACATAGAAGAACAGGCCATCCGCCTCCCGGACCCAGACATCGCGGTTCTGATAGGTCTCGAGGAACCGGAGCGTTCCGGGCAGACCGGAGGCAGCCAGTGCCTCGAGCATGGGACCGACGGTCCGGCGAGACGGATTGGCCACCACATCCTGGTAGTCCTGAAGGACCGACTGAAGATCGGATTGCTGCGCCTGCGCCCCGACAGGGACGAAGACAAGCGCAAGGAGCGCGATCAAGAGGGCGCGGATCATCTGGGTATTCTCTCTGGCGGAGCGTGGGAGCGCGGGCATGAAGGCCCGCGCTCCCCGTCCGGCCTCAGTAGTTGGAGGTCAGCTGAACGCAGGAGGATGTCTCGGTGTTGTACATCCCGCAGCCAAGCTCCTGCCAATCGGACATGAGCACCGCCGATTCGGGCAGAAAGTCGGTCCAGGCATCGCCGGGCACTTCGCTGGTCTGGCTGACGATGTCGAACTGGCCATCCGCCGTGATCTCGCCGATCAGGACCGGCTTGGCCAGGTGGTGGTTGGCGCCCATCACGGCCATGCCGCCGGTGAGATTGGGGAATTCCTGGCCCCACATCGCCTCGCGCACGGCATCCACGTCGGTGGTGCCGGCCTCGGTGACCGCGTTCACCCACATGTTGAAGCCGATGTAATGGGCCTCCATCGGGTCGTTGGTCACGCGGGCCTCGTCGCCGATGAAATCATGCCATGCGGCGATGAACTCGGCATTGGTCTCGGTATCTGCGGACATGAAATAGTTCCAGGCCGCGAGGTGACCGACAAGGTTCGTCGTGTCGAGGCCCGAAAGCTCTTCCTCACCGACAGAGAAGGCCACGACCGGAAGGTCGTCGGCCGACACACCGGCCGCGGCCAGTTCCTTGTAAAAGCCGATATTTGCATCGCCGTTGATCGTCGAGATGACGCCGACCTGCTTGCCATCCTCGCCCAGCGCCACGACGTCCGACACGATGGTCGCCCAGTCGGAATGGCTGAAGGGGGTGTAGTTCACGAAGATGTCCTCGGCGGGAATGCCGGCATCCAGCAGATATTGCTCGAGGATGTTGTTCGTGGTGCGCGGATAGACATAGTCGGTGCCCAGAAGCGCAAATTTCTCGACGCCCAGTTCCTCGAGGAAATAGTCGACCGCCGGGATTGCCTGCTGGTTCGGCGCGGCACCGGTGTAGAACACGTTGCGCGAGCTTTCCTCGCCTTCGTATTGCACGGGATAGAACATAAGTCCGTTCAGCTCCTCGAGGACCGGCAGGGCCGATTTGCGGCTGACGGATGTCCAGGCGCCGAAGATCACGTCGACTTCGTTCACGGTCAGCAATTCGCGCGTCTTTTCGGCAAAGAGCGGCCAGTCCGAGGCCGGGTCAACCACGACCGCCTCGACGTCGCAGCCCAGAAGGCCGCCCGCTGCGTTCTGCTGCTCGACGAGCATCAGCATGGTGTCCTTGAGCGTCGTTTCGGAAATCGCCATCGTCCCGGACAGCGAATGCAGAACACCGACCTTGATCGGGCAATCCTGCGCCGCGGCAGCGGTCGACATCGCAAGCAGCGCGCCCGTGGTCAGGCCGGCGAATTTGGTGAAAGTCTTCATTGACTGACGTCCCCGTTTTCTGGCTGCGGTGACGTGCCTTTGCGCCCTGTTCTGGGCACCGTTTCGGCCTATCTGTTTCACCGCAACGTGTATGTTGCCGTCGCGCGGGGGAGGGAGTTTTTGCGGACTACGCCCCTGCGCGTCGTTTGCAGGTCTGGTGACCCGATCAGAACTTGCGCTGTGACTCTGCGCCGCGGCAACTTCCGCAACGTCGGGGCGATCAATTATGCCGCATCTGCAATATTAATGAGCGAAAAGAGCGCGGTTCGCCCTATCTGGGGCAGCCGTGACTCGGGTTTCGGCGTTCATGCCCCGTGAAAGACGAAGGAGCGCATCGACACCGATCCCAGATCGATCACGTCGGTCATGAAGGTCAGCGCGTCGTCCGGGGAGGACGCGCCCGCGATGGTGAGGGCCGGCAGGTAATGATCGAGTGTCGGATGGGCCTCGGTCAGCAGGAGACCCATCCCGGCCCGGTCGGCCAGCGCCCCATGATCGCGCGCCTCGAGCCGGTCTGCGAAGAAGCTGTCGAACGCCACCGCGAAATCCTGCGGCGCGGCGCCGGGGCGCATCCGGGGCAGGTTGTGGACGATGTTGCCAGACCCCATGATCAGGACGCCGCGATCGCGCAGATCGGCCAGCCTGCGCCCGATCTCGATGTGATGCGCAAGATCGGCCGACATGTCGATCGACACCTGAAAGACGGGGACATCGGCCTCGGGATAGAGGAACCTCAGCACCGCCCAGGACCCGTGATCGAGGCCCCAACTGTCATCCTCGGCAGAATTGTGGCTGGCCAGCAGGCTGACCACCTCGCGGGCGAGGTCCGGAGCGCCGGGTGCGGGATACTGCATCTGATAGAGCGGTTCGGGGAAGTTCCGGAAATCATGGATCGTGCGCGGCAGGGCCGAGACATCGACAAGCGTGGTGCCCCGCGTCATCCAATGCGCCGAAACGACAAGTATCGCCTGCGGGCGCGGCAGGGTTTCGCCAAGAGCGCGCCACGCGCGGCTGTATCCCGTATCTTCGAGCGCGTTCATCGGGCTGCCATGCCCGAGGAAGACAATTGGCATCCGGTCAGAGGGGCGCAGACCGTCGCGAAGGGCCTCGAGTGTCGTGGTTTTCATCATGGTGGGCTCCTGTCGGTGGAATGCGACGGACCGGCACGGTCAAGGGCAGGATAGAAGGGGATTATCTTCAACGAAATGGTCTCTTTGTGCCATGACAATCCACGTTTCTTTTTTGTTTGGCCGCCATGGACAGGCCTGATCAGTGCCGCGCCCTTGGCGCCGGCACGCAGACGGGACCGGCCGTCAAGGCGAGGTCACCGCGTCTGACCGGTGCGCAAGAATACTGCCATGAAATCATGGTTGACTGGCCGGAAGGTCAGGCCCTGCCCCGCAGGATGCGCGCGCTGGTGGAGTTCGCCGCTCAGGACCTGCGCGGTGCGGGATCACCGTCCCGGTCGGGACCGTGCCAGCGCAACGCGATGCCGGCGGGCAGAACCCTGTCGAACCAGCCGGCAAGGGCAGCGTTCAGCGCGTCCAGACGCGCCACGCGGTCGGGCAGGTCACACAGCCATGTGACGACCTGTGCCGATCCGCGCGCGCCCGGATCGGGAAAGAGATAGGCGCAGCCGATATAATTCCCCTCCCCGTCGCGCACGATCCATGAAAACGACCGGCCAAGGCTGAATTCTCGGTCATGCCAGGCAAGGTCGATCAGGTCATCCTCCCGGGTCAGGCCCTCGGGCCATGTGCCCCAAAGCCCGCCCAGAACATGCGCCGCGCCCGTGACCGCCGCGAAATCCTCGTCGACCTGCGCCATCGTCAGCGGCGTCAGCGCAAAGGGCGACAGATCGACATCTCGCGGCAGCGTGACCCCGGCGAAATCGGGATGCGGGTCCACCTTATTCGCCGGGCTGCCTTGCCTCGCGCTTGAACGGGTTTTCCTCGGGTACCTCGTAATCGGGCACCAGTTCGCCCGCCGCCTTGGCCTCGGCCATGTAGCGGAAGGCGTTGATCGACATGCGCATGAGGTGATCGCCCGCCTTCATGGGCGGATATTTCTTCAGCGTCTCGGGCGTGCGGAATTTCTCGAGAGGTTCGACCATGGCGTGATAATCCAGCCCGAAGAACAGCGGGAACGAAAAGCGTTCATTGCCGGAATTGACCACCCGGTGCTGGGTCGACTTGAACTGCCCCCCCGACCATGTCTCGAAGATGTCTCCGATATTGACGATGAAGCATCCCGGAATCGGCGGCGCCTCGATCCAGACATCCTCGGCATTCATGACCTGAAGTCCGGGGCCGCCCTGCAACAGGATGGTGAAGCATTCGAAATCCGAATGTGCGGCAATGCCCACCACATCGCTTGTCGCGGGCATGTCATTGGGCACATAGCGCAGCATGCGCAGCTGCGAGGTCGGATAGGTGATGTGCTGGGTCAGTTCGTCCGTCTCGACCCCAAGCTCCAGCGCGAGCGCATCCAGCAGCCGCAGGCCCAGGCCGAACACGCTGTCGTAATAGGTCGCGACAGTGTCCTTCCAGCCGGGGATGTCGGGCCAGACATTCGGGCCGGTCATCCGCCATTTCGCCAGGTAATCGGGGTGTTCGGCGGGCGCCTCGAAGGACATGTCCCAGGCTTCGTTGAAATTGATCGTCTTGGGGAAATCCGATCCGTTCTCCTCGAACGGGACATAGCCGCGGTGATTGGTGGTGAAGCCGGACCAATACTTCATCTTGTAGCTGCGCGGCTTGTAATGAAATTCCTTCGACGCGGCGAACATCCGGTCGATCAGATCCTGCGGGATGCCGTGACCCGTGATGTAGAAAAAGCCCGAATTGCGCGCGGCCTCGCCCAGCGCGGCGGCGACACTGGCCTTGTCCTCGGGATCGTCGTTGAACAGGCCCGACAAGTCGATGACGGGCAGGGTCGCGTCGTCGATGGTAAGGGCCTTCTGGTCGTCCGAGATGGTCGCGCGTGTCATGGGTCAGCCTCCGATTCTGGTGTCCATGCCACTGTCGCCGAACCGATCGGGTTGGGAATCAGCGTCGATTAAGAAAGCTTCCGTGCCAGTGGCCAATGCACGAAATTTCACCGTTTGCACGCATGCCCGCCGCGAATTGGATCATCCCGCGTTGACCGGACCCCGCACTTTTTCGCGCTGTTAACTCATCGTTTGGGCTGCCGCCCCGCGCCGTGGCGCACGCGGGCGGCCGGGAAAAAGGACCGACCATGACACGAATGAACAGACGCAGCCTTCTGAAGACCGGCGCCGCCACCTTTGCCGCCACCAGCCTTGGCGCCCCCCTGATCGCGCAGGATCGCAGCCTCAAGATCGGCTCCTATGGCGGCTATTTCGAGAACAGCTTCAAGGAGCATGTCTACCCCGCCTTCACCGAGGCCACGGGCATCGTGGTCGAAAGCGTGACGCAGCCCAATTCCACCGACTGGCTGGTGACGATGCAGCAGGCGACCGCCGCGGGCAGCGTGCCGGCGGACCTGTCGCTTTATGCGCGCGACACGCTGATCAAGGCCAGCCGGATCGGCGGGCTGTTGCAGTCTCTCGACCTGTCGGCGATGCCGGCGACGTCGAACCTTGATCCCTATTTCGTTTTCGAAGGCAACGAGGGGCCGCTGGGCGTGGGCGCGATGTCATGGTTCTCGGCCATGGTGATCAACCCGGGCGAGGTCGACGCCCCGACAAGCTGGGCCGATTTCTGGGACAGCTCCATCTACGAGGCGTCGCTGGGCCTGTCGAGCAACTACAATTCGCAATTCCTCGACATCGTCGCGGCGACATTCTTCGAGGGCGAGGCCACCTTTGCCACGCAGGACGGCATTGTCGCGCTTGTGGAAAAGGCCGCCGAGATCAAGCCCAACGTGGCGCTGTGGTGGTCGGCCGAAAGCCAGATGGAACAGTCGATGAAGAACGGCGACGTGATCGGCGGGCAGTATTACCTCGACGTGGCGAACCTGATGATGGCCGACGGTTTCCCGATCCAGCCGATCTTCCCCAAGGAGGGCAATCCGCAGGATTACGGATCGTGGTGCCTGTCGTCGCTGTCGGAGAAAAGCGCGGAGGCCGCGGAGTTCATCAACTTCTCCTCCGATCCGGCGACGCAGGCGCTGATGAGCCGGATGATCGGGACGGCGCCGCTGGTGGACAAATCCGCCACCGACCTGACCGACGAGGAATTCGCCTTCGTCTCGGGCACCCCCGCGATCAAGCCCGCCTACGAGGCCTATCTCGACAACGAGACCTTCATCAAGGAAACCTGGGACAAGATGCTGGCAGGGGCGTAACCACCCATGTCAGGCCTTGTTCTCAAGGGAATCACGAAACGGTTCGGCGGCACGCTTGCCGTCGAACAGGCCGACCTGACCTTCGAGGAGGGCGCATTGACCGCCCTTCTCGGACCGTCAGGCTGCGGCAAGACCACGCTGTTGCGGATGATCGCGGGGCTCGAGGCGCCCTCGACCGGCACGATCACGCTGGGCAAGCGCACCATCACCGACCTGCCCGCGCACAAGCGCAAGTTCGGCATGGTGTTCCAGAGCTTTGCACTCTTCCCGCATCTGAGCGTGCGCGAGAACGTCGCCTATTCGCTGACGATTTCGGGCGCGTCGAAAACCGCTGCGGCGGACAAGGCCAAGTCGCTTCTCGATCTGGTGCAGTTGTCGGCGATGGGCGACCGGCGCATCGGCGAATTGTCCGGCGGCCAGCGCCAGCGCGTGGCCATTGCGCGCGCTCTCGCGCAGGAGCCGGACGTTTTCCTGCTGGACGAGCCGATGTCGGCCCTCGATGCCAAGCTGCGCGAAGAGATGCAGGTCGAACTGCGCCTTCTGCAACAGCGGCTCGGCATCACCACCATCGTCGTCACCCATGACCAGCGCGAGGCGATGACCATGGCCGACAGCATCGTCGTGATGTCGAACGGACGCGTCGAACAGGTCGGATCGCCGCAGGACATCTACCACCGGCCCGAAAACGCCTTTGTCGCGGATTTCATCGGCAAGGCGAACTTCTTCGACGGCATGTCGGAAGCGGCGGGCATCCGGGTGGGCGAGCGCATGCTGGTGACCGCATCAAAGTTTCACGCGGGCTACCCGGTGCGCATGGCGATCCGCCCCGAACGCGCGGCGCTCGACAATGCCGATGGGCCGAACCGCCTGCCCGCGACGGTGACCTTCGTGCGCGACCTCGGGCCGCACCGTGAATATCACCTCGACACCGCGATCGGCCCGATGATCGTGGAATATGCCATCGGTGAAGGGGCGCAGGCCTTCCGCAAGGGCGACAAGACCGAGGTGCGCCTGCCGCCCGATGCGATCCATGTCTTTCCCCACCCCTCGCAGATGGCCGCGGAATGACCGTCGCCGACGGCATCGACCCGCCCGCTGGCGACGAGACGGCCCCGAACCGGGCGCCGTTCCGTTGGGCGCGGCTCCTGCCCTGGGCCCTGGGCACGATCGTCACCGTCTTTTGCGTGATGCCCTTTCTTCTGGTCATCGCGATTTCCTTCGGCCGCAAGGTCGAGGGCGCGGCCTGGGTCTGGGATTTCACCTTCGAGAACTACCAGCGCTTTTTCGTGGGCACGCTCTGGCCCGACGAGGTGACGTTTCTCTACCTTCAGCAGCTGGGCTATTCGTTCTGGTATGCGGTGATCGCCTCGATTCTGGCGGTCCTGACGGCGTTGCCCTTCACGATGTTGCTGACCCGTCTCTCCCGGCAGGCACAGGCGGCTTGGCTGGTCTTCATCCTGTCGTCGCTGTCGCTGTCGGAAGTGTTCATCGTGATGGGCTGGGACATCCTTCTGTCGAACAATTCCGGCCTGCCCGCGCTGTTTGCGTCGACGGGGCTGACCGACTGGCTCAAGGCGGTGGGCTGGTTCGACGTTCTGCGGGAATGGGGGCTCGCCAATCCGCGCAACGTGAAGTTCAAGACATCCGGTTTCGCGACGGTCCTGACGATGAGTTACCTCGTCTGGCCCTATGCGGTGATCCTGCTCTACCCCGCATTGTCGCGGCTTGACCCGTCGCTGAACGAGGCGGCGCGGACGATGGGCGCGGGCAACCTGACCGTGCTGCGCACCGTCACCCTGCCTGCCGTGCGCCTGCCGCTTTTCGGGACGACGCTCTTGCTGTTCGTGTTCCTGTTGGGCACCTATGTCGCCGTCACGGTCTTTGCCGATCCGTCGAAACACACGACGGCGGTGGCGATCTATTCCAACGTCCGGGGCGCCAACCTCAACGCGCCCTTCGGGGCTGCGCAGGCGGTGATCCTGCTGGTATCGGCCAGCGTGTGCCTTGCCCTTGGCCACACTCTCAACCGCTGGTCGGAGGCACGGTGATGCGGGCACTGGGACATCTCTACATGGGTCTTGCCGCGATCGTGCTGGCGCTGCCGATCGTGGTGGTCTGCGGGGCCGCGCTGAATGGCGGCCGTTCGATGGCCTTTCCGCCGAAAGAGCCGACATTCGCCCGGTTCGGAGAGTTCTTCATCTCGGAATCGGTCTGGACCAACGCGCTTGGCAATTCGCTGATCGTGGCCTTCGGCGCGGCGACACTGGCCGTGCTGCTGGCCTGGCCCATCGCCTACCTGTTGTGGTCGACCGGATCGCGGCTGTCGCAGACGCTGGCCGGTCTCGGCTCCCTGCCCTTTGCGGTGCCGCCCATCGTCTTTGGTGTGGGTCTGGGCTTTTTCTGGGGGTTCGCCGGGGGGCTGGGCGCGCTCTGGGCGGGGGTGATCAGCCACGCGATCCTGCTCATGGCGCTGCCGCTGGTGACGATCTCGATCGGATTGCGCGCGATCGACCGGGCGCATCTGGACGCCGCCGCCACCATGGGTGCGACAGAGGCGGTCACCTTTCGCACCGTCGTCCTGCCGCAGACGGTGCCCTACACGATCTCGGGGTTCTTCTTCGTGCTGGTGCTGTCGTTCAACGAATTCATCGTGATGTTCTTCGTCTCGGCCTCGTCCTACGCGACGGTGACGCTGCAAATCTTCAACTCGCTCCGGAACGGATACACGCCGACGATGGCGGTGGCTGCCATCACCTTCATCGTCGTCTCCGTTCTGGTCTTTTCCGCCGTCGCCCGCTGGGGCGACCTGCCGCGCCTGATGGGCGCAGACCAATCCCGCAACTGAGGAGGACTGAACATGCCCCGCCAACCCACCATCGTCGGCAAGGCCGCGCTTCTTGTCATCGACATCCAGAAAAGCGCGTTCATGGACGTCAAGGCCGGCATCCCCGTCATGGAGGGCTACCGCCAGAACATGGAACGCGCGCGCAGCGTTGTGGACGCGGCACACGAGAACGGGCTCCCCGTGATTTTCATCCAGGAAATCCACCGCCGCGACATGATCGATTATGGCCGCGAGCTGGACGGGTCGGAAAGCATCCACTGCATGGAAGGCGAGCCCGGCACGCCCGTCGCCTTCGAGGAGATGGGCCGCCTACCCGGCGACTACTATGTGCCCAAGCGGCGTTATTCCTGCTTTTTCGGGACCGAGATGGAGATCCTGCTCAAGGGCCTCAAGGCCGAGACGCTGATCCTTGTGGGCGGCATGACGGATGTCTGCGTGCATTATTCCTTCGTCGACGCGCATCAGCACGATTACTATGTCAGGGTCGTGGCCGATTGCGTGGGCGGCACCTCGCCCGAAGCGCATCAGGCCTCGCTCAACGCGATGGAATACCTCCAGGACGGCGCGGTGATCAGCGCCGCCGACATCATCACCGAGATGGGGTCGGCCCGGATCGCCGCCGAATGATCGGGACGGGCGATCTTCAGGGGCATTGGCGGCGCGCATGGCTGCGCGCGCCGGGCATCGAGGATCGCCTGACCTCTGTCCACTGGATGCAATGCGGCAGCCTGTATGCCGATATCCGCATTCCCGCCGATCGCCCCGACACACGGGGCGCGGCCGGGCTGAGCGACCTGCCCCCCCGCATCTTGCGCCGGTTGCTGGATGCCGAAGGATTTGCCGGCCATATCACGGTCGAGAACGACATCTGCACATGGGAACGCCGCATCAACTGGCACGGTGCCACCAAGGCCATAGATGCCGGCCACATGGCATTCGGCCAGGGTGGCGCCCTGACCGAAACCGGCATTCACGCAGATTATTCCGAATTGTGGCACCGGCTGGACGACGACCCTTCCGAAGGGCTGGAACTGACCGGCCCGTCGGGGCGGACGGGGTTTCTTGTCAGCGTCGGCCATCGCTTCGTTCTGGGTCTGGGCGATCCGGCGGCACCGGCGACGGCGGATGTCATCGCCGCCCTTGACGCGGACAGGCGGCCCGACGGTCTGGAAGAGGTGTTCGCGCGCCTGCATGTCCTTGGGCGCTGGTCAGGCGCCATCGGCATCGCCGATCAGGCCACCAATCCGCTGATCCAGGGACGGACGGTCCTGACCCGAACCGCCGAGGGACTTGTCCTGCACGAGACGGATTTTCATGGCGCCTCGCGGCAGGAATTGCTGACACCCTGCCCCGCGCCGGTCGTGGCGGCCTAGTCGCCGTCCCACAAGGCAAGGTAATGGGCGACGATCTCGTCGCGCCGCTCCAGGCCGAAGGCGGGGTCGTGACCGCCATGGACCCGCTTGACCGGCAGGTCACGGATACGTCTGAGCGTCGCGGCATAATCCTTCACGCTCATCCCCGGGCCATCGTAGATCAGCGGCCCGTCATAAATCGCGTCGGCGCCGAACAGCGTGCCGCTGTCGCCGTGCCACAGGCCGATCTGCCCCGGCGCATGGCCCGGCAGGTGCAGCACCTCGGCCCGCCAGTCCCCCAGATCGACGATGTCCCCATCCTCGACAAGCGAGGTCGGCGCAGCCCCGTGCAACCGGTAAGCGGCAGGATCATAGCCTTCGCGCGGAAGCGCATCGATCAGCATCGGCCAGAGCGGATCATAGCCCGCATCGAGAAAGAGGGTGCGGAACCTTTCGGGAATATCGGCACTGTCGAGCGTATAGGGCGCGGGGTTCGCCATCTCGTCGGCCTCGAGCGGATGGGCCAGCCGGGTGTCGAATTCATGCGCGGCGCCGATGTGGTCCACATGGGCATGGGTCGTGAACAGGATCAGAGGGCGCGCAGGGTCGGGCCGGATCCCGTCGATCACCGGGCGCAGGGGCGCGATGCCCATGCCGCTGTCGATCACCAGATCCGCGTCGCGGCCCAGCACGACAAAGATGTTGGCGGAAAAGATCGGATGGACATGGGGCTCTGTCAGGCACCATGTCCGATCGTCCAGCGAGGTCAGGCCGTACCACGGCGCGGCAATGGGATAGCTCATGGTTCGGCTCTGCCCCCGATTGGTCATCCAGACCATATCTCTGCCGCATTCCTGACCATGGCCGCACCTGACTGCCGCAAAAACAGGCAGTTCGGCCGGGGACTGCTCCGGGAACAGGCGCGAATCCGTGACACCGCATCGCCCTGCTGCATCCTTGGGACAAGCAGGGTGTCTAGGGTTCCGCCTCCTCCTCCTCCTCCCGGAGGGTCTGGTCCGAGAGATGCCACCGTTCCGGCAAATTCCGGTGCGGTACACGGCGGGGCAAAATCCCGGGAGAGCACTGCGATACATTGGGGGCAGACCGATCTCTCCCGTTCCGCCTCGGTCCCCCCGATCCTTTTCGTTCGGCGGAACGTCGCATAAAGGGGACGACCCATGCCCGCATTCCGCACTATCGCCGCTGTCGCGGCGGCGCTGACCATCGGCGCGACAGCCCCCGCCACCGCGCAGGAAAAGACCGAATTCCGCGTTGCCTGGTCGATCTATGTCGGCTGGATGCCCTGGGGCTATCTCGACGAGTCCGGCATCATGGACAAATGGGCCGAGAAATACGGCATCGATGTCGAGATCGTGCAGATCAACGATTACGTCGAATCGATCAACCAGTATACCGCCGGCGCCTTTGACGGCGTGTCGGCCACCAACATGGACACTCTGTCGATCCCGTCGGGCGGCGGGGTAGATACCACCGCACTGATCGTGGGCGATTTCTCCAACGGCAACGACGCTGTCATCCTCAAGGGCGATGGCGAGCTGGCCGATCTGGCAGGCAAGCCCGTGAACCTGGTGGAATTGTCGGTGTCGCATTACCTTCTGGCGCGCGCGCTGGACAGCGTGGGCCTGCGCGAGGCGGATCTGGCCGGCGTCATCAACACGTCCGATGCCGACATGATCGCGGCCTTCGCCACCCCGGACGTGGAGGCGGTGGTGACGTGGAACCCGCTGGTGTCCACCATTCTCGAGGATCCGGGCGCGAAAAGCGTCTTCGACAGCTCCGACATTCCGGGCGAGATCATCGACCTGATGGTCGTGAACACCGAAACTCTGGTCGCCAACCCCGATTTCGGCAAGGCTCTGGTGGGCGCGTGGTACGAGGTAATGGGCCTGATGGCCGCCGGCGACGAAGAGGTGCTGACCGCGATGGCAGAGGCCTCGGGCACCGATCTGGCCGGATATCAGGCGCAGCTTGCCTCGACCCAGATGTTCTATGATCCGGCCGAGGCGGTGGCCTTTACCGAAGGCGCGGAACTGCCCGAAACCATGGTCAGCGTGGCCGAATTCCTGTTCGACAAGGGCATCCTTGGCGTGGGCGCGCCCTCGGCCGATTTCGTCGGCATATCCTATCCCGACGGGTCGGTGACGGGTGACGAAGGCAACGTGCAGTTCCGCTTCGACACGACCTACATGCAGATGGCCGCCGACGGCGCCCTCTGATCGCGCGCAGGCAGGGGCGGTCCGATGAGGCTGATCAACAGGCATCCCGGCCGGGTAGCACGGACAGCGCTTGTCGCGCTGCCGTTCCTGCTGGCCATGGTTGCCTATGCGATCGGGTCGGAAATCCGGCTGGCCGCCAACCCCTCGGACAAGCTTCTGCCCGCGCCCTCGACCATCGCCGAAACGGCGTGGCGGCTGTTTACCGTGCCCGACCAGCGGTCCGAACGGATCCTTCTGTGGGGCGACACCTGGGCCAGCCTCATGCGGCTGGGCCTCGGTGTGGCGATCTCGGCCGTGCTGGCCACGATCCTGGGGCTTCTGATCGGGCTTCTGCCCCATGTGCGGGCAACGCTCGCGGGGTTCGTGGCGGTGGTGTCGATGATCCCGCCGCTGGCGGTTCTGCCGATCCTGTTCATCGTGTTCGGCCTTGGCGAATTGTCCAAGGTGGTGCTGATCATCGTGGGGATCCTGCCCTTCCTGATCCGCGACCTGTCGGCCCGGGTCATCGAAATCCCGCGCGAGATGATCGTGAAGGCCGAAACGCTGGGCGCATCCTCTCTGGTGATCGCGCTGCGCGTGGCGCTGCCGCAGCTTCTGCCGCGGCTCATTCAGGCGGTGCGCCTGTCGCTCGGTCCGGCGTGGCTGTTCCTCATCGCGGCCGAGGCCATCGCCGCGGAACGCGGTCTGGGCTACCGCATCTTCCTTGTCCGCCGCTTCCTCGCCATGGACATCATCCTGACCTACGTGATCTGGATCACCTTCCTCGCCTTTCTCATGGATCTGACGCTGCGCTGGCTGTCGCGTCGCCTGTTCCCCTGGACGGAGGCGTCCTTGTGAGCTTCGTCATCGCGCGCGACATCTTCCAGACCTACGGCAACCGCCCGATCCTCGAGAGGGTCAACGTGACGGTGGAGGAAGGCGAATTCATCTCCATCGTGGGCGCCTCGGGTTGTGGCAAATCCACCTTCCTGCGGCTTCTTCTGGCGCAGGAGCGGCCCACGCGAGGCGAGATCCGCGTCGCGGGCGCCGAGCCGGCCGAGGAACCGGGCCGTGATCGCGGCGTCGTCTTTCAGCGCTATTCCGTCTTTCCGCATCTCAGCGTGCGCGACAACATCGTGGCGGGCGAGAGTTTCGGCACGCGCTGGGGCGTGCTGACCGGCGCGGCACGGCGCGCCGCGCGAGAACGGGCCGACCAGACGCTCAAACGCATCGGGCTCGATCATGTGGCCGACCAGTATCCGGCGACGCTGTCGGGCGGGATGCAGCAGCGGCTTGCCATCGGGCAGGCCTTGACGGCAAAGCCGCGGGTCCTGCTTCTTGACGAACCCTTCGGCGCGCTCGACCCCGGCACGCGGCTGGCGATGCACGATTTCCTGTCGGACCTGCGGGCAGAGATAGGCATGACCGTCTTCATGGTGACCCACGACCTCGAAGAGGGGTTCAAGCTGGGCGACCGGGTCCTCGTCTTCGACAAGCCCCGCTGGGATCCGCACGATCCCGGCGCCTATGGCGCGACCATCACCTACGATTTCGATGCCCGCGATGGCGGCATCCCGTTTCAACGCATCAAGGAGGACACCCATGTTTTTCGCCCCGCCTGAGCGATCCCGCTCGCACCACCCCGGCGACAGGCGCCCGACCGACCGCCGGCACCACCACCCGGACCTGACAAAGCTGCGCGGCTGGAGGGCGATGCAGGCCGAGGCCGACATCCCCGAGGGCCGCTGGGACGAGGAACGCCGCTGGGCGCTGCGCATGGGCCTGACCGGCGCCGACACCATCGAGGACAAGTCGATCCCCACCTTCGCGCGGGGCGAGTTGCCGCATTACGCCGGCATCAATACCTTCCTCAAGGCGCCGTATGCCGAGGATGTCACGGAGGTAAAGGATTATGACGCCACTGTTCTGGGCATCCCGTTTGACGGGGGCACGACCTATCGACCCGGCACCCGGTTCGGGCCCCAGGGTCTGCGCAAGATCTCGGCGCTCTATACGCCCTACAATTACGAGATGGGCGTCGATCTTCGCGAACAGATGACGCTGTGCGACGCGGGCGACGTCTTTACCATCCCCGCCAATATCGAAAAGAGCTTTGACCAGATCAGCCGCGCGGTCAGCCATGTGTTTTCCTCCGGGTCGCTACCCATCATGATCGGGGGCGACCATTCCATCGGCTTTCCCTGCGTGCGGGGCATCGCGGAATGCACCTCCAAGAAGATCGGGATCGTGCATTTCGACCGCCATGCCGACATCCAGGAGAAAGACCTCGATGAACGGATGCACACCACCCCGTGGTTCCACTCGACGAACCTCCCCAACGTGCCTGCCAAGAACCTTGTGCAGGTGGGCATCGGCGGCTGGCAGGTCCCGCGCGAGGCGGTGAAGGTCGCGCGCGAACGCGAGACCAACATCATCACCATGGGCGACATGGAAAAGATGGGTATCGACAAGACCGCCGAGATGGCGCTGGAGATGGCGTGGGACGGGGTCGACATGGTCTACATGTCCTTCGACATCGACAGCATCGATTGCGGCTTTGTCCCCGGCACAGGCTGGCCGGAACCCGGCGGGTTCCTGCCGCGCGAGGCGCTGGCGCTGGCGTCCAAGGTCGCGGCCGAAGGCATCTGCGGGATGGAACTGGTCGAAGTCTCTCCGCCCTATGACACCTCCGACATCACGGCGCTGATGGGCACGCGGGTCATCGTCGATGTGCTGGGATCGCTCGTGGCATCGGGCAATCTGGGCAAACACAAGCGCCACATCGACAAGCCCGTCTCGATCCCCCACGGCGAATTCGAGGGCAAGAGGTGGTCCAATGCCACATGACATCGTAGGCGGCCATATCGGCCACAACCACAGCCATGATCACCTGCACAGCCACCTCAAACCCGAGGACGAGGCCGCCGATATCCAGATCCTCGCCACCCAGTTCATCGACGGGTTCGTTCAGGCCGCGGACAAGACCGCCTATCTGCGGCTTGCCGGTGTGCCGTTCGAAAGGCCCGGCAGCGCAGGCGCCAAGGCGCTCAAGCTGGTCGACGTGTCGCTGACCACCGAATGGCAGGTCGGCACGGCCTCGCCCTCCTTCGGATCGCGGGAACTCAGCTATCTGCCCTTCCCCGGAGAGATGGTCAGCGAACGCACGAACATGGCGCTTGTCTATGTTTCGATGGAGGAGAAATCCCTTCTCGATATCCGCGATTTCCTCGCCCACAAAACCAAGGAGCATCACGAATGAAAAAATCCCTCACGCTGGCCGCAGCCCTGACCCCGCTCGCCACCCTGCCCGCCTTTGCCCATACCGACGGCACGGCACATGTCCATTCCATCGAAGGGCTGGCCTGGGCCATCGGGATCGGCCTGGTGGCCGGGTTGGCCTATTTCGTGGCCCGGGGGCGCCGCTGAGATCACCGCAGCTGTAGCGCCAGCCACAAGATGCCGATCAGCACCGGCTGGTGCAGCAGGTAGACCGCAAGACTGTGTTGTCCGGGCCATGCAAGTGCCCGGACAAACGGAATGCGCGGCCCCGGCAGGGCCCGCATGTCGACAAGCTTGGCCACGACGATGCCAAGGAACATCGGCGCCAGCCACGGAAAGATCGGGATCAGGTCGAGCGCCGGGCGCGGCCGGGCGGCAAGCCCGGTCCAGCCAAGCCACGGATCAAGCGGCAAGGACAGCCCGAACCACGCCCAGACGCCCAGAACGACCACCGCCGCAAGCGCGGCGAGCCATGGTGGCCGGGTCACGACCGCGAGGCCCGCGACCTTGGCCACGACGATCACGTGCAGGATCCCGAAATAGACGAAGTAGTCGGGCATCGCCACATAGGTCGCCCCCGAAACGATGAGGGCGGCCACGGCGATCACCGCGACCTGCCGCCAGAACGCCCGCCACCGGATGCCCCGGCCATGGGCCAGGACAAGGCTGACACCGACGATGAAAAGGAAACTCCCCGCGATGAGGCGGGCCATGACATACCAGCCGCCTTGCACCGTGGTCCCCGGCGCGACGAGGCCGAACATCTCGAGATCGGTGACGAAGTGAAAGACGATCATGGCCAGAAGCGCGAGGCTGCGCGCCAGATCCACGATCACGATGCGCGGCGCCTTCGCAGGGGCGAGAGGCGCGGTCTCAGTCGTCATGACGACCCCTGTCCCGTGCGCCGTTGATGTGCCGGACCTCACGCATCATGCCATCACCCCCGAACGCCCCCGATCATCTGGCACCGATGCGCCTGTCTTTCGAGGCTAGCGCCGGTCGGGTCCCGCATCAACAGGCGCCCCACCGCAGACCCGGCAGCGCCGGCGCGACGGGCGATGCCCGCACTAGCGATCCATTTCGAGGATCGTGCCGAAGGCCGGTGCCGTGCCGGGCGGGTGCGGCACAGCCCAGAGCACGGGGAAGACCGGCGGCGGGCCGGTCGGGCCGTCGAGATCGGTCAGGATGACCGCGATCGAGGGGGCGAGCCGCCCGGCCTCGGCGATCACGTCGCCGAAATCGGTGCCGCCGCCGCGCCGCATCTCCAGCCCCTCGAGCGCCGCGCGATCCAGCCGGGTTCGGGTGTGAACCTCGGTGTCGAAGCCCAGAAGATGCGTCTCGGCCCCGCTGCGCCGCGCGATGGACAGCGCCTCGGCGGCAAACAGGTCAAGCTGCGTGTCCGTGACCGAACTGGACGTATCCAGCGCCACGACGATGCGCGGACGGCGGGCATCGCGCGCGGGCCCGGGCTCGAAGACAGGGACGGGGCCGCCGGTGGCCCGCGCCGCCGCCTCGCGCGCAATCCAGCCATGGGCGGGGCGCTTGTGGCTGCGTCGCGGATGGTCGCTGACGGCACGGAGCAGAAGCCGCCTGAGCCGCACCTCCCATGGCACGGACGACGAGGGCAGATCGGCGAACCGGCGCAGCACTGGGCCGATCCCCGCGCCCGCCGCGCGGCCCGCCGCGAACGCCTGTTCCAGACGCGCGCGCGAGGTGTCGGGGGCGCTGTCCTTTTCGGGATCGCCGTCGAGATCGGGGCGGAACTGCTTGTCGCGGGCATAGCCGTCGGCGGTGTCGGTGTCGCGGGTCTCGCCGCGCGACGGCTTGTGAAGAAGCGCGAGGTAAAGCCGCTCGGCCGTCCATTCCGCCATGATCGCACCGGCATCGACCGATGACCCGGCCACGCGCGTGATCAGCTCGGAGGCGCGGACGGCGGGGCGGGGCAACGCGTGCCCGCCCTCGATCAGCAGATCATTGATCAGACCGTCGCAGGCCAGGGCAAAGCGGGCCGCGTCGAAATCGGCGCCCAGCCTTGTGGCCAGATCGGCGGCCCGACCCGAATGGCGCAGCGCCACATGCAGGACGTGATGCGCCACAAGCCCCGTCTGCTCGGGCAGCGACAGCGCCTCGAAAGCGGGGCCGTAAAGGATCGCCTCGCCCCGGGTGCGGGTCTGGCCCGGATCGTCGCGATGGCGGCACCAGAGCGCGAGTGCCGCGATGGCCGGGTCGATCTCGGGCATCCGGGCAAGGGCTGCCGCCGCGCGGCGCGAATGGATGCCCCCGGTCACAGCGCACCGGTTTCCTTGCGCTGCGCGGCATAGGCGGCATAGCTTTCCGATCCGCGAAACGCCTCGGCCAGTCCTTCGTTCAGGGCCTTGCGGATCAGGAGTTCGAACCCGAAACTCGCAAGTTCGGCCAGAGGAAGGGCGCGCCGCGCGGCGCCGGGCAGCAATGTCAGATCGGCAAGGATGTCGATCGCCGCGGGCATCGTGGCCGCATCGGCGCGCGCGACGACCGCATAGATCAACCCGACCAGACCGTTCAGCGTTTCGGGGTAAAGATCGGCCCGCCGGCCCCTTGGCGTGGCGATCAGGTCGTCGACGGCGACAAGGGCCGCGATCTCGTCGGCCACGGCCATGAATTCGGCGCCCGCCGCCGCGCCCACCGTGCCGGCGATCATCACGTCGCGCATGGCGCGGCTGTCGACCGCCGACACGATCCGGCTCACCCGTTCCCAGGACCGGGGTGTGCAGGCGATGATGTCGCCGCGGCGCATGCTGTCTTCAGTCGTATCCAGAAGGTCGGGCCGCGCCCGCAGAAAGGCGGTGACCGACGGATGGATCCCGCGATCCACCGCATAGCGTTCAAGCCAGTCCCGCGCCGTGGCCTGCACCTGCATGTGGATCAGCCGGTCCGACAGGGCCGTGCCCATCTCGTAGGCGATGGCGCCATCATCAACGGTATTGCCTGCCGCCACGATGAAGGTGCTGTCGGGCAGAAGATGCCGGCCCACCCGCCGTTCCTGCAACAGCCCGTAGACCGTGGGCTGAAGGTAGGGAGAGGCCGCCGTCAATTCGTCGAGAAACAGGATCGCCGGGCGGTCGGGGTCGTCGGGCAGATCCTCGGGCCGATACCAGACCGTCTGTTTGCGGTCATGATCGTAATAGGGCAGCCCGCGCAGATCCTGCGGCTCGATCGTGGTCAGGCGGATATCGACCAGTTCGGCCCCGATCCGTTCGGCGAGCGTGCGCACGACCTCGGTCTTGCCGACACCGGGCCTGCCATGAAGCATCCACGATGCGGTCAGCCCGCCCGCCTTCTGCGCCTGCCATCCGGCGGCCAGAACCTCGAGCGCGTCACCCGCCGAGACGATCCGCGCATTCACGCTCATGCCGGGGCCGCCTGTGCCGGCGCCTCGAGAAGGGCGGCCAGCCGCGCATGGGCCGTCACCCCGCGCGTGTCATAGACGACGGACCGCAGGAAGGTTTTCTCGCGCAGGTTTGCCGTCTGAAGGCTGCGTTCGGTAAAGGCGTCGTCGAACAGCTCTGCCCGGATCATGGCGCGGTCCTCGGGGCCAAGGTCGAGGATGCGCGGCCGGCCCTCCGCCGTCTGGAGCGAGACCAGCGTGAGCGTGGGCACATGGGCGAGATCGGATTGTTCGACCACCAGCATGATCTCGCCTGACGGGGCATCGGGGCGCGCGGCGATCCGCGACAGGATCGCCCGCGCCCGGAAATTGAACGTATCAAGGATGCGGGCGGCCTCGTCCTCGGACATCAGCTTTTCGCGTTTCGCTGCCGTGGGCCGAAGGACGCGCAGTTCGACAAAACCGATCACGATCACCATCAGGAGCGGCGCCTGCGCCAGAGGCAGGGCAAGCTCTGTCCAGATCAGCCCGGCGGCGACGAACGGCGTCAGCGCGATCAGGTAGCGCAGCGCCTCGACTTCGGCGATCAGTCGCAGGACAAGACCCGCGCTGCGTTCGCCCCGGCGCGGCAGGACAAAGACCCGCTTGAGTATCTTGCGCGGAACGGTCCCGGTGCGCAGGGCGCGCGGGTTGTGCACCGTCCGGGGCGTGACCACCATCAGGCTCATGGATCGCGCCGGGCCGGGCCCGCCTGCCACGGGTCCCGCGCGCGGCAGCACAACCGCGATATCCGGGCACGCCGCGATGCACGGGACAGGGCCGGGTGGATGGCTCGTTTCATGAGAGAGGTTCTAGCGCATGGACGGCCCAAGGCCAGCGCCGCCTTGATCGGTCCGGCACGGGCGCTATCGCCCGTCCAGCCGGCTTTCGCGCAGCTTCCCCGCCTCCAGCAGGACGGGATAGGCAATCATCGCAAAGGAGGTGTTCACGCTCTTGAGCGCGCGCAAAAGGTCGACATGGATGCTGCTGGTCAGGATCGTGGCCTCGTTGCCTTGCTGGAGCCGTTGCAAATGCCGTTCCTCCAGTTCCTTCGACAGCTCGCGCACCCTGTCCTTTTCCGCGACCAGCGCCTCGGCCAGAGAGGGGTCGCCGTTCATCAGGACGGCCACGGCCTGTTGCAGGTTGCGCAGGACCTGATCGTGAAAATCCACAAGCTCGCGCCAGCCCTCATCGGAAAACGACAGCTTTTCATAGCTCATCCTCTTGGCCTGCCGGACCATGATCTGCGCGATGATGTCGGCTGCGGCCTCGAGGTTGGCGCCGATCCCGGCGAGGTCGAAGGCGCGCGTGCCGAAACTCTCGCGGTCGATGCCCTCGTCGATCTCGGCCAGGTAGACCCGCAGGTCCAGCGACATGCGTTCGACCTTGCGGTTCGTCTCGGCGATCGCGGCGGCCTCTGCCTCGTCATAGGTGACAAACAGCACCATAGACTGACGGAACATGCCCTCGACGATGCCGCACATATGCACCAGTTCGCGCAAAGAGCAGGACAGCGCGCGGCGCGGATGCGACAGCGCCTCCCGATCAAGGGCGCTGCTGTAGTCGGTCGCCGCCGCCGTGCCGGGCTGATCGGGGATCACGAGACCCGCGATCCGAAGGACCGGACCCGCGATCAGCAGGCCCACGAAAAGGACCGCGACGTTGAACACCAGATGCAGCGCCAGCGCCTGATGATCGGGGGAGCCGCCCGGAAGCCAGGACTGGACACCCGATACGGGGAGCAGGAACAGCACCGCAAGCGCACCCCCGCCCCGCAGCCAGAGGTTCGACCAGACCGCGCGGCGGACATCGACATCCGCCCCGGCCGTCAGACCCAGGGCGATCATGCAGCCGCCAAGATTTGCCCCCAGCACCATGGCCAGCGCGGCATCAAGCGGCAGCACGCCCTGCCCGGCCATCGTCGCATAGAGAAGAACCGCGGCGACGCTGGAATGGACAAGCCAGGCAAACAGCGCCGACACGACAAAGGCGGTCAGCAGGTCGCCCGAAAGATAGACCATCACCGCCTGCGCGCCCGGATTGTCGAGCATCGGCTGACTTGCCTCGCGGATCAGGTCGAGCGCGAGAAAGATCAGCGCAAACCCGATCAGCACCCGTCCGATCTGGCGTATTTCCCTTCGGCCGCTGCGCAGGAAGGTCAGCACCCCCGACAAAAGCAGAAGCGGCGCGATCACCGACAATCCCGATGTCAGCAGGACCGCGACAAGCGCCGAGCCGACATCGGCGCCCAGAAGCATCGTGAAACTCGCGACGCCACCAAGCCCCCCGGCCGCGGCAAAGCCCCGGATCAGAACCGCGACAGCGGTCGAGCTTTGCAGGATGAGCGCGGCCAGAGCGCCGCTGGCCGAGGCGCGGAGCCGCCCCGATGTGGACCGGCGCAGACCGATGCGCAGCCGGGCGCCAAGCGCGCGTTCAAACCCCGTGCGAACAAGCCTGACGGCCCAGACCAACAGCGCCGCCGCAGCCGCGATGTTGAGGACGAAAAGGATGGGACTTGTCTCCAACTGTGGTGTGATCCTCCTTCGTCCTGTTGTCCGGATCGGCGGAATGCCCAGCCGTCGCCATATCCCCTCGGGCGCCGTGCAGGTCCCGCTTTCCGCTTGGCACCGTCTCCGGGCGGGCGGGCCCGTCTCAGCTGATGCCGGCGATCCCTTTCGGGAAACCCGCATTGCACGCGGTCACCCTCGACGGCCCGGCCATGAAGGCCTCGAACGGGTCATGGGTCGTCACGCCGCCCGCCTCCTCGACAAGAAGAAGGCCGGCCGCCGCGTCCCAGATGTTGAGGGCGCCTTCGTGAAAGGCATCGAACCACCCGGCCAGAACACCCAGAAAACAGATCGTCGCAGCACCGTAGCGACGATGTTCGATGCCCGCGTCCAGCAGCGTCCCGATCTCGGAAAAATAATCCTGCAACGGAGTGCGCGGCGAATATCCCAGCGCCATGATGGGGTTGTCAACGACAGCCGGGTCGAATGCGATGCGCGTGTCATTGAGGTAACAGCCCTGCCCGCGCCTTGCCCAGGCCGTCATTCCCAGATCGGGCGCATGAATGACGCCGTGGGTCAGAGCAACTCCGTCGAACGTGCCGATGGAAATGGCCCAGTTCGGTGTCCCGCGGGCAAAATTGACCGTGCCGTCGATGGGATCGAGGATCCAGGTCTCGCCCCCGGTGCCGGTCAGACCACCCTCTTCACCAAGGATCGACACGCCCGGATCCAGCGCCTGTATGCGGTCCCGCAGGAGCGCCTCGACAGCGAGGTCGGCCGCCGTCACCAGATCCATCGGGCCTTTTTCCCGGGTCTTGAGGCTGTCGGGACGGGTCCGCATGTCCTGCGCCAGACGCCCGGCCTCGCGGGCCATGTCCAGCATTGCGTTCAGGCGATCATCGCGCATGTCGCGTCGTTCCTCGAAGAATTGCGGTCAGTGGCTCTCGGATGAGCTTGTTGTCGGAGACATCGCCCGACAATCGCTCGATCAGGAGGCGAACGACAGTCGCCGTTTGCGCCTCGATATCCTGGCTGATGGTCGACAGGACATAGGCTCCCCAGCCGGCCTGTTCGATATTGTCGAAGCCGAGCACCTGAATCCGGTCGGGCACGGCGATCCCGTGGTCGATCCGCAAGGCATCGAGCGCGCCCAGCGCCATCAGGTCGGTGGCGCAAAAGAGCCCGTCGATCCGGTCGAGAACCGCCCGGTCGGTCGCGGCGATATTGGCCCGCGACCGGGCATGGCTCTGGTCTTCGGCAAGAAAGATCTCGACCGGCAGGCCCTGCGCCTCGGCATGGCTGATGAAGGCGCGCGCCCGGCCCGAGACCGAATATGTCTCGGTCTTGGGCATCAGGCATCCCAGATGCGTGGCGCCGCATTCGATCAGCAGGCGCGCGGCCATGGTGCCGCCCGTCTCGTTGTCGGCCACGACCCGATCGCCCCAGCCCGAATTTCCGGGCCGGTTGATCAGCACCACCGGCAATCCGAAGCGCGCGCAATCCTGGATCAGGGCGGGCGGCGGCGTGTCGGAGGTAAAGATCATGCCGGCGACGTTGTAGCCCAGAAGGGATTCGATCAGCGTGCCCACATGATCGGGCCGCTCGGCCGTGATCAGCATGGGCTTGAACCCTTCGCGGATCAGACGCTCGCTCAGCCGGGCGACCTGATGCGACCGCAGCGGCGTATCCAGCCGCGAGGCAACCAGACCGACGATGCCGGAATGGTCCTGTTGCAGACCGCGGGCCAGGGAATTGACCCGGTAGCCCAGTTCGGTGGCGGCCTTCGTCACCTTTTCCTTGGTCTCGGGGGAAATGCGCGCGCCAGGCGTAAAGGCCCGCGACACGGCCGAGCGTGAGACGCCCGCAAGGCGCGCCACATCAAACGAGGTCGGCTTGCGGGGCACGTCCCTAGCCATGGCGGCTGGCCCGGATCGCGTGACGCACAAAGAGGAACGGCTGGTCGAGGTTGAACTGGTCGGGCCGCATCGCGAGGATCCGGTCGAACACCTCGGCGTCGCTGCCCATATAGGCCACCATCGACCGGATCGGGCTGCCGCGCAGGGTCGCGATGTCGAGCGGGTCGGCATCGGGCCGGAACTCGACGATATCGGCGCGGTAATCCGACAGCGTCTCGGCCAGCGAGCCGTAATCCTCGCGCCGCGCCATGATCCGGGCATCGGCGCTCAGGCCGCGCAATTCGTGCAGGAAATCGCGGTTGAAGGACCAGAAGAACACGCGGTCGAGCATCCCCGCCCGCTCGACCCGTTCCAGAACCGGGCCGGGAGGAGCCGACTTGAACTCGAGATAGGCGCGCCCGTCGTAGCGCGCGACAAGAGCGAGGGCCTCGTCGAGGGTGGGGATGCGCGTGCCGGCGAAGAACGGGTCGAACCACGATCCGGCATCAAGGGCGCGCAACTCCGCCAGCGTTCTTGCGGTGACGGGGCCGGTGCCATCGGTGGTGCGGTCAAGCTTGGGGTCATGGATCACCACGATCTCGCCATCAGCGGTGATATGCAGATCGACCTCGACATGGGTAAACCCTGCGGCAAGTGCGCATTCCAGCGCGGGCAGGGTGTTTTCCGGGGCGATCCGGTTGGCGCCGCGGTGACAGACCACACCGAAGGGGTAATCGGAGGGCGGGCGAAACGGATTGACCAGTTCGGGCATGTCCGAACAGATCCCCGTCACGGGCTTGGTGCGGATCGCGGCCATGCGACGGGGGTCTTCTTCGTGCCACAGGACGACTCGTTTGCCATCGGCAAAGGCGCGGGCGAAGAAATCCGGGGTAAGCGTGTCCTGCGGGGCGGGCAGATGTTCCCAGCACAGATGGATCACGTCGGCCTGCGCGGCATGATCGTGCGGATCGGCCCCCAGCGGCACCAAAGCGGCCACCGGGTACCGACTGCCCGCGGCGCGCAGCGCATCGACGATGGCGGTGCTGAAAGCGCCGAGGATGACCGGCTCGATCGCCGCATCCTGAAGCAGGTGCAGCGTCGGCAACGCGGCCTCTTCGTCCTTGATGTCGGCGTAAAGCCCCGCGCCCAGTTCGGCGGCCAGCGCCACCACCTCGGTCAGGTCGGGGCAATCGGGCATCCTGTCGCGCAGAGCCTCCCGCGTGAGGCTGTCGAGCCGGGTCCCGTCGGCCAGGGTGGCATCATGGTGGACGACCGGCACCCCGTCCGCAGTGGTCCGGATGTCGATTTCCCACATGTCGGCGCCAAGGACGGCCGCCTTGCGAAAGGCCGCCAGAGTGTTCGCCGGCGCATAGGCCGAGGCGCCTCGATGGGCGATCGACCAGGGCCGCGCGGGCAGGTCAGCGGTCGTCAAAGTCGGGCTCCTTCCGGCGAAAAGGCCAGGATGTTGCGGGACGACACGCCCCAGTTCACATGGTCGCCCAGACGCACAGGATCGCCGGCCGGCAGGATGGCACGCAGTATGCCGCCGCCTTCCAGACGCACATCGACCAGCTCTTCGCGGCCTTGCGGCTCGACAAAGATCACCTCGCCCGAAAGTCCGGTGCCGTGCTGCGGCCCGAAATGCTCGGGCCGGATGCCCAGCACCACCTCGCCCCGCGCACCAAGCCCCTCGGGGCGCGCGATCGCCTGTCCCTGTCCGATCACCAGTTGCTCTTCGGCCCGGGCCGGCAGGAAGGAGATCGGCGGGTTGCCCAGGAACCCCGCGACGAATTGCGATTGCGGGTTGGCATACATCTGCTCGGGCGTGTCAAGCTGGACGATCTCGCCATCCTTCATCAGGGCGATCCGGTCGCACATCGACATGGCCTCGACCTGATCGTGGGTGACGAGGATCGCGGTGATGCCGGTTTCGCGCTGGATGCGCCGGATCTCGGCCCGCATCTCGAGCCGCAGCTTGGCGTCGAGATTGGCCAGCGGTTCGTCAAGAAGAAGCACATCCGGTTTGCGGATCATCGCACGGGCCAGTGCCACGCGCTGCTGTTGTCCGCCCGAAAGCTGCGCCGGCCGCCGGTCAAGCAACTCGCCGATCTGGACAAGATCCGCAAGGCGCCGGACCTCGGCCGCGATCTCCGCCTTTGGGCGGCGCATGACCTTGAGGGGAAAGCCGATATTCTGCTCGGCCGTCATGTGCGGATACAGCGCGTAGTTCTGGAACACCACACCGACAGACCGCTGCTGCGCCGGAACGCTGGTCACGTCCCGATCCCCGAAATAGAGCTTGCCGCCGGTCATCTTGTGAATGCCGCAAATCGCAAAGAGCGTCGTCGACTTGCCGCAGCCCGACGGCCCCAGCAGGGCCAGCATCTCGCCGCTGCCGACGGTCAGGTCCATGTCCTCGATGACAGTGACCGGCCCGAAGGCCTTGGTAAATTTCTCGAGCCTCAGTTCCATTAGCCCTTTGTCCCTCCGCCGTAGATGTTCATCAGCTGCTTCTGGAAGATCAGATAGATGACGATGACCGGGATCGAGTAATACATCCCGATGGCCTTGAAGAGGCCGAAATCCGCGGTCGCGTCATCCTGGATCACCGCGTTCATGAAGGTGGACAGCACCTGCGTGCTTGACCCCGGCGCCAGCACGAGCGGCAGCACGAATTCCGACCAGCCCGACAGGAACGAGATGATCAGAAGCGCCGCGAGACCCGGTTTCACCTGCGGCATCACCAGTTCCCACCAGACGCGGAACCGCGACGCGCCGTCCTGAACGCCGGCCATCTCGATCTCCCATGGCACGGTGTCGTAGAAGCCCTTCATGATCCAGACGCCGAACGGCAGCTCGAGCGCGGCCTTGACGAGGATGATGCCCAGAAGCGTGTCGAAGAGGCCCATCGCCTGAAGGATGATGAAGATCGCGATGATCAGCGTGATCGTCGGAAAGGCGTGCAGGATGATCAGCCCACCGAGGAAATAGGGCCGCCCCGGCATGTTCAGCCGCGACAGCGCATAGCCCGCCGTCGTCGACAGAAGCGTCACGAGAAAGGCCGTCGTGCTGGCGAAGACGAAGGTGTTGAACGTCACCGCCCAGATCGTGGGCCGGCCGGTATCGATCCTCTCCCACAGGAATCGCCAGTTCGACAGGTCGATCCCGCCGGGGACAAGCGAGCCCGGATCGGGCGAGGCCACGCTGTCGATGACCTGATAGAGATACATGATCACGAGCGGCGTCGAAAAGATCGCAAGGATCAGGACAAGGGGCCAGATGCGCGGTGTGCCGGTCATTGTTCGATCCTCGGCTTGGACAGCAATTCCTTGAAGTTGAAGAACCTCAGATAGAGGATCGACAGGGCGATCCCGATGAAGACAAGCGCCAGCGCATAGGCCGCACCCAACCCGTATTGCAGGTTGCCGCCGTAATTGTTCAGCGCGGTGTGATAGGCAGCCAGTGCCCAGACCTCGGTCGACCGTCCGGGCCCGCCATCGGTGGCCAGAAGGATGTATTCGAACGAAGTCAGCAGGCTGAGCGTCTGATAGGACGTCATGAACAGGATCGGCCAGCGCATCTGCGGCAGGATGATGTAGCGCACCTGTTGCCAGCGATTGGCGCCGTCGACTTCGGACGCATAGAGCATCGAGGTCGGGATCGCCTTGATCGCCGAGGAGAACAGGATCATCCCCAGCGAGGCTCCGACAAAACCATTGATCAGGATCACCGCCGTCCAGGCATGGGTCGAGGTGTGCAGCATCCAGTTCTGCTGTGGCATGCCGAACCAGCCGGCCACCGTCGCGATGAAGCCCTGGTCCCAGGTGAACCAGTTCCACATCAGCACATAAAGGACAGGCGGCAGGATGCGCGGCAGGAACCAGATCGCACGGAACGTGTTGGCCAGCTTGCCCGGCAGGTAGAAGGTCGAGATCGCGAGGAACAGGCCGAACAGGATGTTGAAGGCCAGCGTGCAGACCACGTAGAAGGCGGTGTTCGCCGCATAGCGCAGGGTCGAAGGCAGCTCCATCAGGAGCGAGAAATTGTCGGTCGTCCAGGTCCAGCCGGTATAGGCGAATTCGATCAGGGCGTCGTGGTCGGCCGGGTCGATCCCGGTCTCGTCCAGCGCTGCGCGGAACGCGTCGGCCGTGTCGTATCGCGTCCCCAGCACCGTCGAGACAAAGAGGTCGGCGGCGGCTTTGCGGTCGCGGATGTTGCGGATCGGCTCGTCGAGATTGCGCAGCACGCTTTCAAGGTCGCGCCGGGCCGCGAAAGTCTCGCCCAGGAAATCTTCGCGCAACTCGTCGGCGGTATCCTCGTCGAATTCCTCGGCCAAGGCCGCGAGTCCGGCCTCCGAGATGACATAGCCCGCCGATTCAAGCTTTTCGATCGATTCCGGGCTGACCTCGGTGTCGCGCAGACTGCCGATCTGGGTCGAGTTGATCTTGTAGGCGCCACCCATGATGCCTGTCGACGTCGACATGTTCGTGAAGGCGAACACGACCGTCAGCAAGACCGGCAGAAGAAAGAAGAAGAACACGGCGATCAGCGCGGGTGACAGAAACCCGAATGCCAGCAGACGTGTTTTCATGGCTCGAGCCCCCCTTGGTCTGGGTGGCAGGGCGCGTCACGACGCACCCTGCCCTCGTGGTTCGGATCAGCGAACGATCAGCTGGTCGCCGATCGTGGCCCGCATCTGGGCCTCGACTTCGGCGATGGCCTCTTCGGGGGTCTGCACCCCGGTCCAGGCCGCTTCGAGACCGCGGAACATCGCCTCGGAATACGCGCCGTAATCCAGGTGGTTGGGCTGCGCATTGGCCGCAGCCAGCAGAACCTCGGTCGCCTCGGAGGCCCAGCGATCCCCTCGGTAGAGATCGATGTCCGACTGCGCCTCGGCGATGGCCAGATGGTTCGACTGGATCGCGTGCAACGTGTTGAGCCGCGGTTCGGTGGCGATCGCGATCAGCTGGGCTGCGATCTCCTCCACCCGGTCGTCTTCCTGGTTCATGACCAGATAGACCAGCGGATGGGTGATCGTGTTGGCCCGGCCATCCGCGTCGCCCGCCGGGGTCAGCGTGAACTGGATGGTCCCGAAGAAGTCGTCGTTGCCTTCGGACACATAGCGGCCATAGTGCCACGTCCCGCCATGCCAGAAGGCCGCGCGGCCGGTGGCCACCTCGGTATACCACTGGTTCCAGTCTGTCCCGATATGGTTCTTGCGGGTGATGCCGGCATCCACCGCATCGACGAAGAACTGGTAGAACTCGGTCATCGCTTCGGTATCGAGAACCAGCTTGCCGGTCTCGGGGTCGACCAGCTCGCCGCCGAAGGACTGGTAGAACTGCGCGTAATCCGGCCCGTTGGAGGGACGCGGATAGAAGCCATAGCCCTCCTCGACGAGGCCCATCTCGAGGGCCTTGGTCGCGTCTTCCAGAACGTTGGCCAGCGTGTATTCGCCGTTTGCGACCATGTCGGGCAGCGCGTCGATCTGGTCTTCGCTATAGCCCAGCGCGGCCATCGTCTCGCGCCAGAAGAAGAAGGGGCGCGATTCGGAATCCTGCGGGATGCCCCACTGGGTGCCCGCATAGGAGGCAATCTCCATCAGGTTCGGATAGACGTTGGAGAGCGGCCAGGCATCGAGGTCGACATAATCCTCGACAGGAACGATGTAGCCCGCCTGGCTCCAGGGCGCGATGTCGAGATGCGAGGTCACGACGATGCTCGCGGCGGTTCCGGCCTCGGCACCAAGGGTGACGCCCTGCTTGAATTCGTCCCAGCCGGTGAAATCGCGCCGGCCTTCGACGGTGATGTTCACCTCTTCGCCCCAGATCGCGTATTCGCGCTCAAGGATGTCGGCGGCGATCTCGATCGCCTCGATCCTGTAGCTGTCGCTGTCATTCGAGCCACCGGCCCACACGGTGATGTTGATGTCCTCGGCAAATGCCGGCACAGCCGACCCCACCAGCACACCGACCAGAGCGGAGGTCCGCATCAGGTTCGCCATCTCTCTTCCTCCTCTGCATAGGTTCACGTGTCTTGTGCACACGTGTGCAAAAACGATGTCACGATTCTCCCGATCTGGGAAGAACCTTTCTCTGCACGACCTCATCGCCGTGCGCAGGGTGGGGGTAACAGCCTTATATGACAGTTTTATTTCCCCCGGCGACAAACCTCCGGAGGGCCGCTGATCGCACTGTCACAGGGGGATTGGCGCCATGACGGGCGAGACTCACCCCTTGGAATGCCTGTCGAGGAAGGGCGCGAAGACATCCGGAACGGGGATGTCGAATCTCTCGCACAGGAGCCGGACATCGTGCCAGTCGTCGTCATCGAGTTCGTATCCCGCATGAGACCGCACCAGCCAGTCCGGGGGCACGCAGCGCACCGGATGACCAAGGATGCGACCCTCGCCGGACAGGTGATCGGCGACATAGGCGACCCCCAAACGGTTGCTTCCGTCAGGGTTCAACTCGTAGGAATGCACGTCAAGCTGCGCGCCGTCACGGTCCCGCAGAACGAAATTGTGTTCCCACGAATCGGGCTGGGGGATTTCCTCGAAGCCCAGCCCGGACAGCAGACGCCGAAGCGTGGGCACCCGTGATGCCGGCAGGGCGATATCCAGATCGCCATGCGGGCGGGTTTGCCGGCCGAGCGCCGCATCCACAGCCCAGCCGCCGTCAAGGCAGACCTCCAGATCGTTCTCCTCGAACAAGGCCCAAAGGGCCAGAACCCGCTCTGCCTGCATCTCCCGATTCCTCCCCCGTGCCGTCCCGCGGCGCGTCACGGCTTTTCTGGCCAGACCGGATGCCCGCCGCAGCATTTGTTGCGCGATCATGTCCCCGGTCAGCCCCCATGGCAATCCGCCCGGAAAACCCGCGCGAAACGCGGACAGGAGCCTGTCCCGGCTTTGGGTGGCCGCGATCTCGGCGCTTGCAACATGCAGCGCCGGGACGCCGCCCTGCCTGCGGCAGACATCCCCCGTTTCCGCCTCGGATGCGCGGTCGATTATTTCCGAGTGTTTCAGTCAAGATATATTGATTTTCGTTTCGACCTCATTTATCCGACAAAAACCATAGGAATTATCTGACAAGGGAGATCCCTCATGACGACCAAGAAACTCGTTCTCGCGTTTGGCGTGGCCGCAATGGCCGCCCCGGCCTATGCAGAGGGCGAACTGAACCTATATTCCTCGCGCCATTACGACACGGACGAGCGGCTTTATTCGGACTTCACCGAGGCAACGGGCATCACCGTCAACCGGATCGAGGGCAATGCGGACGAGCTGATCGCCCGGATGGAAGCCGAGGGAGAAAACTCCCCGGTTGATGTCTTCCTGACCGTCGATACCGTGCGCATCACCCGCGCCAAGGAGATGGGCCTGCTGCAATCCATCGACAGCGACGTGCTGGAGACACGGGTCCCCGCCTACCTTCAGGACGAGGACAACCAGTGGTTCGCCTTCTCGCAGCGCGCGCGCATCCTGTTTTACGACAAGACCGACGTGACAAACCCGCCGACGACCTATCAGGATCTGGCGAACCCCGAATATGAGGGTCAGGTCTGCATCCGGTCCTCCTCGAACGTCTATACCCAGAACATCACCGCCGCGCTGGTCGCGCATCTGGGCGAAGAGGCCACGCTGGACTGGGCGAGGGGTGTCGTGAACAATTTTGCCCGCGATCCTCAGGGCGGCGATACCGACCAGCTGCGCGGCATCGCCTCGGGAGAATGCGACATCGCCATGTCCAACACCTATTACTATGCCCGCGCCCTGCGCAAAGGCGACAGCACCATGAGCGACGAAGACCTTGCCAATATCGGCTGGGTGTTCCCCAACCAGAACGATATCGGCGCGCACATGAACATCTCGGGCGGCGGCGTCGCGGCTCATGCGCCGAACCTCGAGAATGCGATCACGTTCCTGGAATACCTGGCCTCCGATCAGGCGCAGGATTACTTCTCGGCAGGCAATGACGAATATCCCGCCGTCGCGGGCGTGGGCCTTGCCCCGTCGGTGGCCGCACTCGGCATCTTCCGCCCCGACACGATCGCGCTGTCCGACATCGCGGATCATATCGACGCGGCACAGCGCATCCTCAACGAGGCCGGCTGGCGCTGACGACAGACCCGAACAGGCGAAAGGCGCCCTCCCACGGGGGGGGCGCCTTTTTCGTCTCAGGCCTTCTGTCGTCGCCCTTCGCCCATCTGCGACAACAGAAGGATCACCGGGATCAGGCTTATTCCCGCGATCATCAGGCTTGGCACGGCCGCGCCGTCCAGACGTTCGTCCGAGGCAAGCCGGAACGCCTGCACCGCCAGCGTGTCATAGTTGAACGGACGCAGGATCAGGGTCGCCGGCAATTCCTTCACCGTGTCGACGAAGACGATCAGCAACGCCGTCAGGATGCTGGGCCGCAGAAGCGGCAGATGGATGGAGCGGGCCGTGCCCCAGGCCGTCCGGCCCAGCACCCGGGATGCCGCGTCGATATTCGGGGTAACGGCCGTCAGCCCGCTGTCATAGGCCCCGATCGCGGCCGCGAGAAAGCGGATCATGTAGGCGGCGATCATCAGCCAGATCGATCCGGAGATCAGGAGTCCGGTCGAGATGTCGAACCAGTCCTCCATCCGCGCGTCGACCCAGTTGTCGAACCGCGCGAAAGGGACAAGCAGCCCCACCGCGATCACGCCGCCCGGCACCGCGTAGCCAAGCCGTCCCACGAAGAGCGAAGCCAGCGACGCGCGGCTCGCGACAATCCGGTTATGCGTGCTCAGCAGCATGGCGGCACCAACCGTGACAAGGGCCGCGACCCCCGCAAGAAACAGCGAATTCTGCACGAAATGCAGGTATCGCGGGCTGAAGATGTCCTGTTCCGACCTCAGTCCCATCAGAAACAGCGTGATGACCGGAATGATCGCCCCCAGAAGCACCGGCAGGGCGCAGGCGATCTGCGCGGCCAGCGCCCGGCCCCCGGACAGGCGAAACCGCGTGAACGGCTCCTGCCGGCCCCTCATGGCATAGGCGGCGCGGCCACGGTTCATGTATTCGAGCGCGGCGACAAGCAGCGAGAATGTCAGCAGACCCAGCGAAAGCTGTGCCGCCGCGCCGCGATCCGCGAGGCCGAACCAGCTGGTGTAGATACCCGTGGCGAAGGTCTGCACGCTGAAATGGGCGACGGTGCCGAAATCGGCGATGGTCTCCATCACCACAAGCAGGGTGCCTGCGGCGATCGCGGGCCGCGCCATCGGCAGCGAAACCCGCAGGAACACGCTCAGAGGGGACGCACCCAGTGACCGGGCCGAATAGAAGGGCGCCGCGGCCTGCATGCGAAAGGCGGTGCGCGTCAGCAGATAGACATACGGATAAAGCACCAGCGTCAGCATCAGCGCGGCACCGCCCAGCGACCGGATCTCGGGAAACCAGTAGTCACGCGGCCCCCAGCCCATCACGTCGCGCAGCGTCGATTGCACGATGCCCGGATGATCGAGAACGTCGGTATAGGCATAGGCCAGCACATAGGCCGGAAAGGCCAGCGGCACGACCAGCGCCCCCTCCAGAAGGCGCCGGCCCGGAAACTCGCAGGTCACGACGATCCAGGCGGTCGTCGCCCCGATGACGATCGTGCCCAGCGCCACCAGCGCGACCAGCGCGAGGGTCGTCCGGGTATAGCGCCACAGGACTGTATCGGCGAGCTGGACCAGTGTCTCGAGCGTGCCGAACGCGGCCGCCGCGATGACGCCCAGCATCGGCAACAGGCAGATCGCCGCGATCAGCAGCGCCAGGCCCGCCATGATCTTCTTGTCCATCTTTTCGCCTCCTGCTCGGATCGACCCCGATCCTGTGTCATCGGGAATCGGACGGAATGCCTGTCCTGATCATTTTAGTCGGGATTGCGGGAAATGACCCCATCCGGGCGGGTTTTTCAACACTCGATCGGCCCGGGCGACACCAACAATCGGGACAGGCATCTTCAGTGGCCCCTATCCCGACCCAGGCAACCCGCCGTCAGACGACCTGAAGGGCTCAAAAACTTTCCTTGCAAAGCAGCGACTTGCAGCCAAACCCGTGACGCATACCGGCCATGAGGTTAAAATCCGGCATTCCATGCCCAATCTTGAATGAGATAAACCGAAACGAAAGGAAGATCATGACCGACCGCAGCAAGAGCATCGAGAACCTTCAGACGGCCCTCGCGATGGAACTGACCGCCGTCAACCAGTATCTTCTTCACGCACATACGCTCGAGGATTGGGGGCTCGACAAGCTGGCCAGTCGCATGCGCGACGAGATGCACGAGGAACTGGGCCATGCCGGCCAGTTCATCGACCGGATCATGTTCCTCGGCGGCACACCGGAATTGAGCGCCACCAAGACGCCCCGGATGGCCGAAAACCTTCAGACCCTTTTCGAGGACGACAAGTCCGAGGAACAGGGCGCGATCGAATTCTACAGCAAGGCGGCCCGCGACGCCGCAGATAGCAACGATATCGGGACCCGCACCCTGTTCGAGTCGATCGTCATGGACGAGGAGGGCCATTGGGACTGGCTCGACCGCCAGTTGGCGACGCTCAAGCGCATGGGAGAGCCCGCCTTCATGTCCATCTACATGAGCGGCGAAAACACCGAAGCGTGACCGGCCGCCACCGAAGACCGACCTGACGGCGGGGCACCTCACCGTCAGGGCCGGACCTGCGGAAACCCGATCCCGGTGACATCGGCGACGAAAAACGGAAAGTAGGCATCGGTTCCGAACATGTTGCCTGCCTCCACATGATAGGGCAGGCGATATCCGTCCACCTCGCGGAAATCTGACAGGTAGCCGCCGAAGGGCTGCACCCGATGTTCCTTTTCGGGGTTCGCGTTGGTCCAGCGCTGGAACGACACTTCTGTCGGGCGCCCGTCCGGGTCGACCGACACATCGACCGATTGCTCCAGCCCGCCGTGCCGAATGGTGACGCGGGCCGTGTCGGCATCCACGCCCTCCCATGTCACGCCATGCCCCGGCATCAGCGCGGCCGGCGTCCAGAACACCGCCTCCGAGACATAGCGCCCGAACGCCGCGCGGGCGTGGTCTTCAGTGCCGCCGGACCGCGCCACGGGTATCAGACCGAAGATGCGGAACCGCGTCCAGAGGCCCGTATCCGACCCTGAAACCGGCATCGCGCCGGTCGTGCGCATGGCCCAGACGAACCCTTCCGGCGAGGCGAGGATCTGGCGTGCCGCCATCGGCAGGTAATTCGGCGCCTCCTTCGTCCCAAGGCTGAACCGGCCCGTCATCTCGATCGTGACCACCGGCAGGAGCGGCGTGCCCGGCCGAATGGCAAAGGCGAAGAAACGCCGGGCCGGCTCGGGCAGATCCTTGACCATGTCGGGGGAAAACCGCTCGGGCGCGGCCGGCTGAAGCGCTGCAAGCCTCTGCCATTCGGCGGTCATGGCCCGCTGATCCAGCCCCCGCAAGACGACAAAGGCCAGCAGGACGGCGGCGAGCACGCTCAGGATAGCGACGACAATGTTCATGGCGATTCCGGCACCTCGTTGTGCACGTGGTGCCTATCCAACCGATCGCGCCGCCGCGATGACGTGGATCAAGGTCGCATGACTTGCCCGACGACAGACAAGGGGGCACCGGACCAGCCGGTGCCCCCCTTTGTTCGTGCCGGATCAGCGGTAGGGATAGCCCGCCGCTTCCTGGGAGGCGGCATATTGCTTGAAGATGTCCACCACGCGACCCGCGCGTTCGGAGGAGGCGGCAATCTCGTCCCAGAACTCGGAGGCGTCGGTAACGACCTGGTTCCATTCCTCGGCCGGGATGGAGGTCAGCTCCATCTTTTCGCCGGTGGTGCGCAACAGCGCCTCCCCGCCCCAATACCAGACCGCACGGTAATAGTGCGACTGGTCGATGGTCGACCGATAGAGTTGCTGAAGATGCGGCGGCACGGCGTTCCAGCTTTCGGTATTGGCGAAGTAGGAGCCGAACCAAGCACCGGTTACCGAGTTGGTCAGCGCATAGTTGCAGACATCGGCCCAGCCGACCTCGTAGGCCTCGGTAAAGCCGCACCAGGCCACGCCGTCCAACTCGCCCGTGCGCATCGCGACCTCGACGTCGTCCCAGGGCACGGTGACCGGGATCAGGCCATAGCGCGACAGGAACCGGCCCGCCGTCGGCACGCCGAACACCCGAAGCCCGCGCATGTCCTCGAGCGAGCGGATCGGCTTGTCGACAGTGAAGACATGGAGCGGGTCCCAGGCGCCCGAGGACAGCCAGGTCACGTTCTCGACCTCGGAATAGGCCTCGTTCCAGATGTCGCCAAGCCCCCAATAGGTGAACATCGACGCCACATCGAGGCTGTAGCGCGTGGCAAACGGGAAATACCCCCCGAAGACCGAGATATCGACCGGCGAGGCCATCGTCGCCTCGTCGGACTGAACCGCGTCAAGCGTGCCGTTCTGCATGGCGCGGAACAGCTCCCCCGTGGGGACAAGCTGGTCGGCATAGTAAAGCTCGATCTCCATCTCGCCATTGGCCGCGGCGTTGAACGCATCGACCTGCGGCTTGATGACATGAGCCCCCAGCGGCGCGCCGGAATAGGTCTGAAGCCGCCAGCGGATGGGGGCCTGCGCCTTGATCGCGGCGGGGGCGGCGAGCATGCCGGTCGCAGCGGCAGCGCCGCCGAAACCGGCCTTCTTCATGAAGTCGCGCCGCGAGGCGAGAATCTTCTCCGACGGGGTGGGTGATTTGGACTTGGGATCGGACATGGCCGTCACTCCTCTGCTGGTGGATCGGGGGCCTCTTGGCGGGCATTGATTGTCGAAACGGGTAGGCTGCTCACCTCACGTTCAGCGTCTCGGGCAGCCAGAGCGCAAGCTGCGGAAAAATCATCACGAGAGCGATCGTCCCCGTCATCATCAGAACGAACGGCCAGATCGACCGGTAGATGTCCATCAGCCTGATCTCGGGCGGCGCGAGAGACCGCATGAGGAACAGGTTATAGCCGAATGGCGGCGTGATATAGGCAATCTGACACGTCATCGTATAGAGGATGCCGAACCAGATCAGCTGATTGTCGAACCCGAGGTCAAGAAGCTTGACCAGCGGCACGTAAAGCGGGGCGACGATGACCAGCATGGCGGTGTCGTCGAGAAACATCCCCATCACGATGAAGCTGATCTGCATCATGATGATGACCTGCCATGGCGTCAGGTTCCAGTCGGTGATGAAAAGTCTCTCGATCGCACGGGCCGCACCCAGCCCGTCGAAGACCGCGCCAAAGGCAAGGGCAGCGAGGATCAGCCACAGGAACATGCACGAGATCGCCAGCGTCTTTCTCGCGGTGTCATGCAGCAGGCTGAACGACATCCGTCCCTTGGCGATGGCGGCCAGCGTGGCGCCGGTGGCGCCGACAGCCGAGCTTTCGACAAGGCTGGTGACGCCCATCACGAACAGGCCGGTCATGGTGAAGAAGATCAGGAAAGGCAGGATGCCAAACCGCAAAAGCCCGAGCTTTTCGCGGAGCGGCATCGCCAGATCCTCTTCCGACAGGCTGGGCGCCAGATCGGGCTGAACCTTGCAGCGCACCCAGATGTAGATCGCAAAGAGCATGGCCATGATCAGCCCGGGAAAGACACCGGCAAGCCAGAGCTGGCTCACGGGTTCGCGCGCGATCATGCCGTAAAGCACCAGCACGACCGAGGGCGGGACAAGGATGCCAAGCGACGATCCCCCCTGCACCACCCCGGTGATCAGGATCTTGTCATAGCCCCGGCGCAGCATTTCCGGCAGCGCAATCGTCGCCCCGATCGCCATGCCGGCGACCGACAGCCCGTTCATGGCCGAGATGATGACCATCAGAAGGACCGTCCCGATGGCCAGCCCGCCCGACAATCGCCCGAACCAGACATGCAGCATCCGGTAAAGGTCTTCGGCGATGCCGCTCTCGCTCAGGATATAGCCCATGTAGATGAACAGGGGCAGCGTCAGCATCGGGAACCAGTTGAACAGCTTGAACGCCTGGCTGAACGGCAGTTCGATCCCGCCCGTGCCATACAGCATGAGAACCATGCCAGAGGCCACGAAACCGATCGCCGCAAAGACCCTCTGCCCCGTCAGCAGCAGGACCATCATCGAGGCGAACATCAAGAGCGCGGTATATTCGTCGGTCACGCGATACGCTCCCCGCGGAGCGTTGCCCAATGCTTGAAGATCAGCGACACGGTCTGAAGCAGCATCAGCATGATGCAGGCCACCATCAGCGACTTGATCGGGATCATCGACGGGTTCCACATCGAAAAGCGCCTCTCGCCCGTCTCGATCGCGTAGGTCAGCGACGATATCGACCCGAAAAGCAGGACCGACAGGTAGAACAGAAGGCAGACCATCGTGATCAGGTCCATCCGCGCCTTCCCCGTCTCGGACAGGTTGTCATAGAACAGGTCCATGCGGACATGGTTGTTGTCCTTCAGCGTCTTCGCGCCGCCCATGAAGTAGAAGGCCGCCAGCGTGAACTGCGCCGCCTCGATCGCCCAATGGACGGGAATGTCGATGACATTGCGGGTGATCGCATCCATCAGGAGGATCCCGATCATCAGGAAGATCAGATACATGGCAACGAAGCCGACATAGTCGGACACGCGGTCGACCCAGCGGACATATGTCTTGATCACTTCCGGCATTTGCCCCCCGACCGCACCTAGCACCAGACCTCGACACCGGCACGCCGAAGCGCGTCGGCCAGTTCTCCGTCCGGATGTCTGTCACAGACAAGCACATCGATATCGGCAAGTCGACAAACCCTGTAGGCCGCGCGCCGATCGAATTTCTCCGAATCCGCGAGAACGATCACCTGGTTGGCATATCCGATCATCGCATGGGCGATCTGCGCCTCGTCAAAGTCGGCATCCATGGCCCCGGCCTCGGCATCGAGGGCGGCCACGCCGACGATGGCCCGGTCGACCTGGAACGCCGAAATCTGCCCGATCGCCATGGGCCCCACGGTTTCGGCATTGTCCGCCGCCCAGGCCCCGCCGATCGCGTAGATGCGCGCCTTGCCCGGCCCGCCGCCCAGACGCTGGGCAATGTGGAACGAGTTGGTCACGACCGTCAGCCCGTCGATCTGGGCCAGCCCTTCGGCACAGGCAAGCGTCGTGGTCCCGGTATCGAGAAACAGCTTTTCGCCCGGCTCGATCTCGCGGCTCAGGGTCCGGGCGATCGCGGCCTTGGCCTCGGCCTGTTCGAAGCGGCGTTCCTCGAAACTGCCCTCCGAGGACAGCCGGATACGCCGGGCCCCGCCCTGAACCTTGTAGAGCGCACCGGTGCTGGCCAGATCGCGCAGATCCCGCCGGATCGTCTCGGCCGAGACGTCGAATCGCGCGGCCAGAGCATCGACGGAAGCTTCGCCGTCGGTCGCCACGATCTCGAGGATGATTGCCTGTCTGTCTTTCGGTTTCATGACCACTCCCGCCGCACACGAGACCCCAAGAGAAATGACCGTGTCAACAATTTCTGGCGAAAAAATATCTTATTTCGGAAAGGTCAGCGCGCAAAATTGACGGATCGGGCTTTTCGTGCAAACTGAAGGCCGGGATTGCGGAGACCGTCGCACAGTGGAACATGATACCCCCGCACCAAGGACCGTATTCGACGTGGTCGTGATCGGCGGCGGGGTCGTGGGCTGCGCGCTCGCGCGGCGCTTTGCGCTCGAGGGCGCGCATGTCGCCCTTCTGGAACGGGCGGCCGACATCCTCGACGGGGCTTCCAAGGGCAACAGCGCCATCCTGCATACCGGCTTTGACGCGCCGCCCGGCACGCTTGAGGCTGGCTGCATCGCCGAAGGCTACCGCGAGTATCTCGACATCCACGACCGCCTCGGCCTGCCGGTGATCCGGTCGGGCGCTCTGGTCATCGCCTGGACGGAGGAACAGGCCGACAGGCTGCCCGACCTCATGGCGCAGGCGCGCGAGAACGGGGTCGCGGATGTGGCCCCGCTCACCCGGTCGGACACGCTCGCTCTCGAGCCGAACCTCGCGGACAGCCTGAAGGCCAGCTTCCGCGTGCCCGGCGAATTCCTGATCGACGCCTGGTCCGCGCCCCTTGCCTATCTGCTTCAGGCGATCGAACACGGCGCAGAGGTCCTCCGCCGCTGCGAGGTGCGGGGCGGCGCCCGCGACGGCGATGTCTGGCGGCTGGAGACGTCGCGGGGCGAGGTGTCGGCCCGGCTGGTCATCAACGCGGCAGGGCTGCGCGGCGATCTGGTTGACGAGGTATTGCTGGGCCGGCGCGATTTCACGATCCGGCCCCGCAAGGGCCAGTTCATCGTCTATGACAAACCCGCAGCGGCGCTGGCCGGACACATCCTTCTGCCGGTGCCCACGGCGATCACCAAGGGCGTCGTCGTCTGCCGCACCGCCTGGGGCAACCTGCTGGTTGGCCCCACGGCCGAAGATCAGGAGGATCGCGAGCGCGCAGGGCTTGACCACGAAACGCTCGAGGCGCTGCGCGCCCGCGGCGAAGAGATCCTGCCCGCCCTGCAGGATCATGACATCACTGCGATCTATGCCGGCCTGCGCCCCGCGACCGAGTTCAAGGACTATCAGATCCGGCTGCACGACGAGGGGCATTACGTCACTGTCGGCGGCATCCGGTCGACCGGTCTGAGCGGCGCGCTGGGGATCGCGGCCCATGTCCTGCGCATGGCGCGCGCGGCGGGGCATGGCTGGGCGCCGCCTGCGCGGACCCGCTGGCCCAAGGTGCCCAACATCTCGACCGCGGCCCCGCGCGATTGTGAAAGCCCAGGCAATGGCGGCATGGTGTGCCATTGCGAGCAGGTCACCCGGCGAGAGATCGAACGCGCGCTGTCGGGCCCCCTGCCCGCAAGAAGCCTTGCGGGGCTGAAACGCCGAACCCGCGTCACGATGGGCCGATGCCAGGGGTTTCATTGTTCGGGGGCGCTGGCGCAGATGACGGAAGGGGCGTTCGACACGCCGATGGCACAACGTGACTGACATTCCGGCACAGGTGGATGTGGCGATCGTGGGCGCCGGGCCCGCAGGCCTGTCAGCCGCGACGGAACTGGGCCGCCGCGGCGTGCACAGCGTGGTGGTGTTCGACCGCGACAGCGCACCGGGCGGCGTGCCGCGCCATTGCGGGCATTCGCCCTATGGGCTGAGAGAGTTCGGCCGCCCGATGCTGGGCCCGGCCTATGCAGGCGCGCTTGTCACGCGGGCCCGTGCGGCAGGCGTTCGCATCGTCCCGGGCGCCACGGTGATGGGCCTGACGGAGGGGCCGCGCCTGCGTGTCAGTTCGGATACCGGCACAGCGGAGGTTTCGGCACGGCTGGTCCTGCTTGCGACGGGCATCCGCGAAACGACACGGGCCGGCCGCCTGATCGGCGGGACAAAGCCGGGCGGCGTGCTGACGACAGGGGGGCTTCAGTCCATGGTCTATGGCGCGGGCATGCGGCCGTTTCTGCGCCCCGTGATCCTGGGGACCGAACTTGTGGCCTTTTCCGCCATCCTCACCTGCCGCCATGCCGGGATCAGGCCCGTCGCCATGATCGAGCCCGGCACGCGGGTCACGGCACGCTGGCCCGCACACCTTCTGCCCCGCATCCTGGGGATAGAGCTGATGCACCGGACGACGCTGGTTTCCATCGAAGGTGGGGACCGGGTCGAAGAGGTCGTCCTTGGCACCCGCGACGGCGAAAGACGGATCGCCGCGGACGGGGTGATCGTGACCGGCGGGTTCCGCCCCGAGGCGACGCTGGTCCGGCAGGGCGGTCTTGCCTATGACCCCGCCACCGGCGGCCCCGAGATCGACGAATTCGGCCGGACATCGGACCCGGCCATCTTTGCCGCGGGCAACCTGTTGCGCGGGGTCGAGACCGCGGGCTGGTGCTGGGCCGAGGGCCGCGCCGTGGCCGCCGCGATGGTGCGCGCATTGGCGGGCGTGCTGCCGCCACCCGCCACGGGGCGCGTCGTGCGGGTCGGGGACGACATCGCCTATGTGGTGCCACAACGCATCGCGGGCGGCACGGACCCGGCGCTTGACAGGCTTCAGCTGCGCGCCACCGCCGCGACCCGTGGTCGCCTGTCCCTGCGCGTGAACGGCCAGGAAACCGCGGGCCGGTCGCTGTCGGCCCTGCCCGAACGCCGGCTTCTGTTGCCCCTGCCCGCCCCGACAGGCGCGCCATCCGTCTCGCTGGAGGGCCTGCAATGACCATTCTCGCCATCGACCAGGGCACGACAAGCACGCGCGCCGTCGCGGTCACGCCCGAGGGCGAGGTTCGGGTGGTCGCGGCGATGGAACACCGGCAGTCCTATCCGCGCCCGGGCTGGGTGGAACATGACCCCGAGGACCTGCTTGCCAATATCCGCACCTGCATCGAAGCCTCGGGTGAAGTGGCGGCGATCGGCCTCGACAACCAGGGGGAAAGCTGCCTTGCATGGGATGCCGAAACCGGCAAGGCGATCTCGCCCGTCATCGTCTGGCAGGACGAACGAACAATGGCCGAGACCGACAGGCTCAGGGCCGAGGGCGCCGAAGAACTGACCATCTCGCGGGCAGGGCTGCCGCTCGACCCTTATTTCTCGGCCTCCAAGCTGGGATGGTTATTGCGAGAGCTGCCCGAGGCGCGCGCCCTTGCCCGCGCAGGCAGGCTGCGCCTTGGCACGACAGACGCCTTCTTCCGCCATCGCCTGACCGGACGATGCCAGACCGATCCGACGACCGCGTCCCGCACATCTCTGATGGATCTGGAGACCTGCCGGTGGGACGCCGATCTGTGCGCCCTGTTCGGCGTTCCCGTCGAATGCCTTCCCGAGATCGCCCCCACCACGGGCGATCTTGGCCGGATCGGCAAGTCGCACCTGACGTCCTCCATCGTCGATCAGCAGGCGGCCCTGCGCGGCCATGGCTGCGCACGTGAAGGGGAGGCCAAGATCACCTTCGGAACCGGCGCCTTCGTGCTGGCCGTGGGCGGAGCGGATGTGCCCCGGCCGGGGCACGGCCCCTTGCCGACCATCGCGTGGCAACTGGCCGGCGAAAGGCCGACCTATGCCCTCGAAGGGGGCGTCTATTCCGCGGCGGCCGCCCTTAACTGGGCGCGGACGCTGGGGCTGTTCGACAGCTTTGACGACATCATGGATTTCGAGGCACCACCCGCCATTTCCCGGGGTCTCGCCTTCGTTCCGTCGCTGGCCGGGCTGGCCTGTCCGCATTGGGACCGGCGCGCGCGGGGCGCCTGGCTTGGCATGGGTCTCGACACCGGAAAAGCCGACCTCGTTCAGGCCGTGCTCGAGGGTGTCGCCTTTCGGGCCGCCGAGGTCATCACCTCGTTCGAGGCGATGACGCCCCTTGGCGACCCGGTGTCAATCGACGGGGGCATGGTGCGGAACCCGTGGTTCTGCCAGTTCCTGGCGGACACCCTGGGACGGGAGCTTCTGGTATCGGAGGAGCCGGAACTCACCGCGCTTGGCACGGCCGATCTTGCGGCCCTCGGCGCCGGGATCGCGAACGACCGGGCACGCCGTGGCCGGATCGTCACGCCCCGGCCGCAGCCCGACCACTGGAAAGAGGCCTTCGCCCTTGCCCGGCGCGCCGTGCAGGATTTCGGACAAGCTCCGACCGCGGGGCGGTGAGGCCGCGGCCCCGCGGCGATCCCCCGGTCAACTGAAGACGATCCCGCCGTCCACGTTCAGCGTCTGGCCGGTGACGAAATGGCTGTCATCCGAACAGAAAAAGGCGACCGGGCCCGCCACGTCATCGGGGGCGCCGATACGGGCAAGCGCGGTCCTGGCCTTCCAGGCGTCGCTCACCGCCGGATCCTCCAGATTGACGCGGCCCATGTCGGTGAGGATGATGCCCGGGCAGATGCAGTTCACCGTGATCCCCAGAGGCCCCACCTCCTGCGCCAGAACCCGGCTGAAGCCCATGACGGCGGCCTTGGAGGCGGAGTAATGCGCCTGTTCCGGCGCGCCATGCTTGCCCCCGATGGAGGCGATGTTCACGATGCGGCCATAGCCGCGCGACTTCATCGCCGGCAGGAAGGCCTGGATCACCATGAACGATCCCTTGGCGTTGATGTCCATGACCCTGTCCCAATGGTCCTCGGGCAGGCCGTCGACGGCGCCGGCGATCAGGATGCCGGCATTGTTGACGATTGCATCCACATGGCCGAACCGGTCGAGAAAGGCGCGGGCCATGGCGTCGCAGTCTGCCTTGACGCTGACATCGCCCAGAAACATCTCGGCCGCGCCGCCCATCGCCCGGATCTCCTCGACGACCTCGGTGACGGCCTCCTTCTGGGCGGGAATGTCGTTGAGGCCCACCGCATAGCCGCGCCGGCCCAGATCGCGGGCAATGGCGGCCCCGATGCCGCGGCTGGCGCCGGTGACGAAGGCAGTTCTTTGTTCGGTCATCCTGATGTCCTTTCCGGGAAGCTCAGAGCGCCGTGTAGCCGCCATCGACGGTCAGCACGGTGCCGGTCACAAAACTTGCCGCGTCCGAGGCCAGGAACAGCACGGCGCTGGCGATCTCGTCGGGATCGGCGAGTCGGCCAAGGGGGGTTCGGTCGATCCAGGTGTCATACCATTCCGGGCGCGACCGCCCGGCCAAGGTCAGCTCGGTCGCGGTATAGCCGGGCGCCACGGCATTGACGCGCACGCCCGATGCGGCCCATTCCGCCGCGAGCGACCGCGTGAGAAGGTTCACCCCGGCCTTGGCGGCGTTGTAGGCCGCCTGCGGCTGCGGCCAGACGGGCACCTCGCCGCACATCGACGAGATCGACACGACAGAGCCGCGCCCTGCCGCGACCATCTCGCGGCCGAATCCACGCGCAGTGGTGAAGACGCCGGTCAGGTTCACGTCGATGACGCGCTGCCAATCCTCGATCGCGACCTCGGTCGCGGGGGCATTGTGGACGATGCCCGCATTGTTGACGACGATGTCGAGCGCACCCAGCCCCGCCGCCGCCGCGTCGACGGCGCGCGCATCGGTCACGTCAAGCGCGAGGGCGTGACCGCCCAGATCGGCGGCGGTGAGGCGCGCGGCCTCGGCGTCGATATCGGCCACGATCAACTCGGCGCCGGCGGCGCGCAAGGCCGCGCCGATGGCCCGCCCGATCCCGTTGGCGCCGCCCGTGACCAGCGCCCGCTTGCCATCCAGCGCGAACCGCTCGACCCCCTTAACCATTCAGCACCTGCTTGCTGGCGGGATAAAGCGCGAGGTAACGGCGGTAGATGTCCTCGTAGCGGGCGACATTGGCGGGGATCGGCTCGATCAGGCGGCCGGGATGCACCATGGCCGCGATCCCGTCGTCGATCGTGTCGAAATGGCCGGAGCCATGCGCCGCCAGCACGGCCGACCCGGTGGAGGGCGCATCGGGCGAGGCGGGCACGCGGACCGGAATGCCCGACGTATCGGCATGGATCTGCAACCACAGGTCCGAGGCCGCCGCCCCTCCGCCCACGGTCATCTCGGAACTCGTGTATCCGGCCCGGTCGAAGGCATCGAGGATGGCCCTCGTGCCGAAACCGATGCCTTCCATGATGGCGCGGAAGATGTGGTGCTTTTCATGGGCAAGCGTCAGCCCGACGATGGCGCCCCGCGAGAGAGGATCGGTATAGGGCGTGCGGTTGCCCTGGAAATGGTCCTGAACGATCAGCCCCTCGGCCCCGGGTTCGAGCGCGGCGGCCCTGGTGTTCAGCTCGTCGTAGTCGAGCCCGCCCGTCAGCCGGCCCAGCCAGTTGATGATCGACCCGGTCGATGTCTGCCCGCCTTCGACGATGTAGCGGCCGGGATAGACGATATCGGCATAGGACCCCCAGACCCCCGGCGCGTTCAGCGGTGCCTTTGTCACCCCGAACTGAAGATGGCTCGATCCGGTGATCAGCGCCAGTTGCCCCGGCTGTGACACGCCCAGACCGATCATGCCGATCAGCGCATCCGCCCCGCCCTGAACGACCTTGACCGATGGCCGCAGGCCCAGTTCCTCTGCCGCCCGCCGGGTCAGCGTTCCGATGACCTCGCCGGGTGCAACGACCCGTGGCGGCCACTTGTCGAGCAGGGCCTCGAGACCCAGCGCCCGCACCAGCGTTTCCGCCCATCCGCCCGCATCGTTGCGATAATGCCAGCGCAGCCCGACGTTATCGAGGCTTGCCGCCCATTCGCCCGTCAGGTGATAGGTGAGGTAATCCTGATATTCGCAGATCCGGTGGGCGCGGTCGAAAACCTCCGGCTCGTTCCGTTTCAGCCACAGCGCCTTGGGGATCATCCATTCCGCCGAGACCGGCCCCTGCCCGCCGCCATTGAGGCACAGCGCGGGATCGCCGGTGGCCAGAACCAAGTCCGCCTCTTCGTTGGCGCGCACATCCATCCAGATGAGAGCGGGACGCAGCGCCTGCCCGTCTTGATCGAGGGCCACGACCGAACAGCAGGTGGTTGCATAGGCGATCGCCTCGATCTCGGCGGCGTCTATGCCGGCCTCGGCAATGGCGCCGCGCGCGGCCCTGACGAAATTCGCCCACCAGTCGGCCGGGTCCTGTTCGGCCCGGGCACCGGCCGAGAATGTCGTCTGGTAGGGGACCGCCACGCTGCCAAGCTCCGCCCCGGTCAGGTCGTAGATCCGGGCCCGCAGGCTTTCGGTGCCGCCATCGGCTGTCAGGAAATAGGCCATCTCGCTCCTCCCTCGAATGCGACCATCACAGTGACCGGAAGGCCTCCAGCGCCTTGCCGGCATACATGACCGCCGGTCCGCCGCCCATTTCAACGGCGATTTCAAGGGCCTCGACAAGTGCCGCCTCGTCGGCGCCATGCCGGCGGGCGGCATCCACATGGTAGAGGATGCAATCGTCGCAGCCCTTGGCGACCGAGATCGCGGTGGCGATCAGCTCCTTCTGGGCGGACGAAAACGATCCGCTTCGCGTGGCCGCCTTCGACACTTTGGCAAAGCCCTCGAACAGGTCGGGGCTGGCCTTTGAAAAGGCCGCCATCCGGGCCTTCGCGTCTTTCAGATCCTGACTGGCGTTCATTTGGTGACATCCGTGATGATGGTTGCCACGTCTGCAAGGGCCTCCCAATGGGGAGAATGGCCTGCGCGCGGCAGATGATGGATTGCGATCCTTGGCGAAACGTCGAGCATCTCGCGCCAGTCGAGGATCCGGTCCCGGTGACCAAGGATCAGCCGCACGGGCATCCGTTCGGACAGGTCCGCCAGGTCCGCGCGGATGCTGATGGCCTGACCACTGCCGCCGACGAGGGCCTCCGCCAGATCGGTCAGACGGCGGCGGGCCAGTCCGGCATGTATCTGCGCCAGCATCGCGGGCGACAGGCCATGCGGCCCCTCGGTCACGCGACCCAGCAGATGCGACACCTCGCCTGGGCTTTGGGCCTGCGCAAGGCCGCGCAGGAACTGCGCGTCCACGCCATGGCCCAGACCCGCCGGAGCAATCAGGGTCAGCGATTTCACAGCGCGCGACCGCGCAAGCCGGACCGCCGCGACGGCCCCCATGGAATGCGCGACCAGATGCGCGGGGCCATGGTCGAGTTCGCCCAGCGCCCGGTCGACGGGACCATGCAGATCTTGCGGATTTCGGGCCTCGTGCGTGGTCGAGCCATGTCCCGGCAGGTCGACGCTGATCGTGCGCCGCCCGACGAGCGAGAGCCTTGACTGGAGACCGCCCCAGGACAGGTGATCGGCGCCGAAGCCGTGCAGCAGAACAACCGGCACGCCGTTCGCCGGGCCCTTTTCAAGGCAGGTCACGCCGGCGATCTGCCGGGCATCGTCCGGTGTCGCTGCCGCGGCCTCGACATCGGCGCGTTCGATCCGCCCGCGCCGTCCGGTGCCCCTGAGCGCGGCCAGATCAATTCCGTGTTGCCGTGCGATCCGGCGCGCAAGCGGCGTGGCCCGCACCTGGCCCGCGGGGGCAAGGCGGGGTGGGGCGGCTGCATCAGCTTCGGCCGGTTCGGGGATCCGTTCCGGGATCGGGGCGGCCCGCGGCGCCTCTTCCGCGCTATCGGTGGACGACCCGTCATCCGTCCAGTCCGGGCCATCACCCACGTCGATCCGGGCGATGGGTGTCCCGACCGAGACCATCTCGCCGATCTCGATCAGCGTCTCGACGATCGTTCCGTCGCCAAGGGCAGGAAACTCGACGATGGTCTTGTCGGTCTCGACCTCGAGGATCTCCTGCCCGCGCTTGAACGCCTCCCCCGGCTTGACGAGCCAGTCGACCAGCTTGCCCTCCTCCATGGTCTCGCCCATGCGGGGCATCTTGAGGATACCGATGGTCATGCCACAAGCCTGCGGGCCGTTTCCTCGATCAGCGCAGGGCCCGGAACGGAGTTCTTCTCCAGCTCAACCGAGACCGAGATCGGGATATCCTCGCCCGCGACCCGAACGACAGGATTCTCGAGGAAGTCGAAGCATTCCTCGCTGATCCGCGCGGCAAGTTCGGCCGCCACACCCGAAGTCATCGCGCTTTCGGTGACGACCATGGCGCGGCCGACCTTTTCGACCTCGGCCCGGATCGTGTCGAAATCCAGAGGATTGAGCGTGCGCAGGTCGATGACCGTGACCTCGATCCCGGCCTTCGACAGCTCTTCGGCGGCCTGCATGACGAACTGCACCTGGCGCGAATAGGTGACGATCACCAGGTCCTTGCCCTCGCGGCGCAACACGGCCTTGCCCCATGCGGGCGGCGGCACCGTCAGGTCCACCTCCTCGGTCACGGCATAAAGGCTCTTGTGTTCGATGAAGACGACCGGGTCCGGCTGGACAAGCGCCTGCCTGAGCAGGTGATAGGCGTCGTAGACCGTTCCCGGCATGGCCAGCCGCAGACCGGGCGTGTGCATCACGAAGGATTCCAGCGACTGGCTGTGCTGCGCGCCGGCGGACCGGCCAGTGCCGCCTTGTGTGCGCAGAACCATCGGCACGCCGATCTGGCCGCCGAACATGTAGCGGATCTTGGCCGCCTGGTTGCACAGCTGATCCATCGTCATGCCGATGAAATCCACATACATGAGTTCCGCCACGGGGCGCATGCCCGCCATCGCGGCACCGACAGCGGTGCCCACGATGGCCGGTTCGGAAATCGGCGTATCGACAAGACGGTCTGGGCCGAATTCCTCGATCAGGCCCTTGGTCACGCCATAGGCGCCGCCATAGCGGCCGACCTCTTCCCCGATCACGAAGATGTCGGGGTCTTCGATCATCGCATCTCTGAGCGCCTGCTTGAGCGCGTCGCGGTAGGCTAGTTTCGGCATCTCTGTCACTCCCTCGCGAGGACGCGTTCGATCCGCGTTCTGACGGGTTCCGGTTCGGGCTGATCGGGGGCGAACACATCGCGGAACATCGAGTCCAGCGTGGGTTCGGCGGAGTCCATGGTATAGTCGATGCTGGCATCCATCTCGGTCGAGATGCGCGCATCGAGCGCATCGAGATCCGCTTCGGAAAGACCGCCTTCAAGAAGCATGGCCCGGGCATGTTCGACCGGATCGCGGGCCCGGCCGGCGGCCTCTTCCTCTTCGCTGCGGTAGGGGCTCTTGTCCTTGCGGCCATGACCAAAGAAACGGTAGCAATCTATGGCGAGGAAACCGGGCGTTCCGGCCCGCGCGCCATCGACGATCCGGCCTGCGGCATCCACCACGTCGAGCACGTCGAGCCCATCGACCGTCTCGGCGTTCAGGCCGAAGGCGCGGGCCCGTTCATGCAGTTTGGTCGATCTGGTCGCCTGGTCGATCCGGGTACCCATGCCCCACTGGTTGTTGATGCAGACGAAAACGGCCGGCAAATCCCACAGCGCGGCCATGTTCATGCTTTCGTAAAGGATGCCCTGCTGCATGGCGCCATCCCCGAAAAAGGCGATGGAGACGGCCCCCGTGCCCCGGCGCTTGGCGACCATGGCGGCGCCGACAACGGCCGGGATGCCGCCGCCCACGATCGCGTTGGCGCCCAGATGGCCAAGGCTCATGTCGGCGATGTGCATCGAGCCGCCCTTGCCGTGGCAATAGCCGGTTTCCTTGCCGCCGATCTCGGACATCATCCGGTTGGGATCGGCCCCGCGCGCAAGAAAGATCCCGTGCCCGCGGTGGTGGGTCGTGAAGGTGTCGCCGTCGCGCATGACCGCCGAGACGCCGACAGCCGCGCTTTCCTCTCCGATCGACAGGTGCAGCATGGAGCCGGCGCTGCCGCCGCGCAGGTAAAGTTCGCCCACCCGGTCCTCGAAGGTGCGGACCCGCCGCATCTCGGTATAGTGGCCGAGGAGATCGGAGTTGGACCTCCGGGGGTCCGTCACCTTGACCGCTCTGTTCATATCGCCTCTCCTCAAAGTATGTTCAGTTTCGTCGTCCGCGAGACGACCGCGACGGCGACCAGGATGATCACGCCCTTCACGATATTCTGGATGAAGGTATCCATCCCCATCAGGTTCAGCCCGTTATTGACGACACCGATGAACAGCGCGCCGCAGAACGTGCCGATGATCGTCGCCGTGCCGGGGCGGAACATCGTCATCCCGATGAACACGGTGGCCAATCCGTCCAGGAGGAACCGTTCGCCCACATTGGGCTGCCCCGACCCGAGGCGGGCCGCCAGCAGAAGACCCGCCACCGCGGCGAAGACCGCGACCAGCACCAGCGCGGCGATGCGGTAGAAATCGACCCGTATCCCAGAAAGTTCGGCCGCCTTCTTGTTGCCGCCCACCGCATAGATGTAGCGGCCGAAAACCGTTCTCTCCATCGCGAGCCAGGCAATGGCCACCGCCACGAGCATGAAGAAGGCGAGGATCGGCAATTGCCCGATGCGCCCCTGCCCCAGCCACGTATAGGCCTCGGGCAGACCGCCATAGATCGCCCGCCCGCCCGTCAGCAGGAAGTTGATGCCAAAGAGGATCGAGCCTGTCGCCAGCGTCGCGATCAGCGAGGGGATGCCCACCTTCGTCACCAGAAGTCCGTTGACGATCCCGACGATCAGGCCCGCCCCGATCGCCGCCGAAAAGGCCACGAACAGGCTGTAGTCGTTCACCAGAAGAAGCGGCGTCAGGATGCCCGCCAGACCCACGGTATAGCCCACCGACAGGTCAATCTCCTTGGCGGCAAAACCGAATGTCAGCCCCGCCCCCACGATGCCGAGGATCGAGATCTGTTGCAGGATGTTGGACAGGTTGAAGACGGTGAAGAACCGGTCCACGAAAAGCGAAAAGCCCAGGAACATGACTGCCAGCACGATCAGTGTGGAATAGCGCAACCACCAGTCGTTGCGCGTGCCGGGCACGTCCGGCCGGGCGGCGCCGGGCTTTTTCAGGGTGCTTGTGCTCATTGGGATCCTCCCGTCATGGCCGCGATGAACCGCGCCTCCGAATAATCCTTGGAATGGATGTCCGCGCCCGGCCGACCACCCGCGAATGGCACCACGCGGTGCGCGATCTGTTCGACCTCGAGCAGGTCGGAGGAGGCGACGATCACGGCCACGCCGCTTTCCGCAAGACGACGGATATGGCCGTAGATTTCCTGCTTTGCCCCGATATCCACGCCCTCTGTCGGCTCGATGAAGATCATCACCCGGTACGTCGTGGCGGCGCCGTAAAGCCATTTGCCAAGGCTGATCTTCTGCTTGTTGCCACCCGAGAGGGTCTTGACCGTCTGTGCCGCGCTGCTGGCCCGGACCGACAGTTCGCCCATGACGCGCCGCGATTCCGCGTTCTCCTTCGACGGGCTGAGAAACCAGCCCGACTTGCCGGCATGTGGGTGAACGACCGAAAGGTTCTCACGGATCGTGCCATCGGCGGTCAGCGCGTTTTCCATGCGGTGATCCGGGACAAAGCCCATGCCCTGCCGCTGCATCCGGCGCGGAGACGGCTTGTCGATGCTGGCCCCGGCAAATCGCATCTGGCCGGAAATGTATCCCTCGCCGCTGAACAGCGAACGCGCGAATCCGAAATGCCCTGCCCCGGTCAGACCGATCAGGCCCACCACCTCGCCCGGACGTATGGTGAAATCCGCAACCTCGACAGCACCGACCCGCCAGTCGGTCACGGTCAGGACAGGGCTGTCCTGCGCGGCGGCGGTCGCGCGATGTGCGGTCCGACCGGACATGCCCCGTTCCAGCATCAGCGTGACCATGTCCTCCACGTCGAGGCTGCCTGCGGGCTCGGTCGCGACCTTCCGGCCGTCGCGCAGCACGGTGATGCGGTCGGACAGGGCTTTGACCTCGGTCAGGAAATGGCTGATCAGGACCACCCCGACCCCGCGCTCGGGCAGCCGGCGGATGATCTTCCACAGCTGTTCCTTCTCGCGGGATTGCAATGTGGCGGTCGGCTCGTCGAGGATCACGAGCCGGACATCGCGGCGCAGCGCGCGCACAATCTCGATGACCTTCTGTTCGGCCATGTCCAGCGACTGGACCGGCCGGCCCAGATCGACGGACGCCTCGGGAAACCATTCATCCATCAGCGATTGTGCCCGCCCGATCAGCGCCGATCGACGCAGGAACCCGGAAAGACGCGGCTCGTCACCGAGAAGGATGTTCTCCGCCCCGGTGAGACTGGGGACAAGACAGCCCTCCTGACTGACCAGCGCGATCCCCCGGGACAGGGCGTCGATCGAGGAATTCAGCACCAGCGGACGCCCGTCCAGAAGCATGTCGCCCGAGGTCGGCGACTGGATGCCGGCCAGGATGCTCATCAGCGTCGATTTGCCGGCACCATTCTCGCCGATCAGGCCATGCACCTCGTCCAGCCGGATTTCGCAGGACACCGCGTCAAGCGCGCGGGTCCCCGGAAATTCCATGACGATATCCCTCAGTTCGATGCTCATCGAGAACTGCTCCGGCATGTCGGTGGTGAGAGGCATTGTCGGGCGGCGGAACAGGACCGCCGCCCGACAATGGCTTACATGAAGTCTGCGCAGTTGGCCTTGGTCACCAGCGGGGCATCCATGTAGACGGTGCTCGACGGGATGACCTCATCCGCGGACTGACCGTCGACGACGATGGAGGTGATCCATTCGCCGACCTGCGATCCCATCCCCTCGAAGGGCTGCGAAACCGTGGCAATCATCATCGAATCCGGCTTGCAGACCTCGGCCACCGCCTGCGGGTGCCCGTCGATGCCAATGACCTTGACGTCGGTCAGACCGGCCGCGGCCATGACGTTGATGGCCGCCTGGGCGGGCTCGTCCCACGGGGCCCAGACCGCGTCGATATCCGGGCCGAAGCGCGCGACGTAGTCCTGCATCACGTTGGTCGTGTCCTCGAAGAAGGCCGAGATGTCGATGTCATGCTCGGCCAGCACGTTCACATCGCTGTATTCACGCAGAACGTCTTCCATCACGTCGCTGCGCTTGCGCGTGCCGTGGTGGGACGCCATCCGCAGGAAGATGATGTCGCCCTCGGCGCCCATCTGGTCCAGAAGGTAGGGCGAGACGCTGGCCGACATGGCCCAGTTGTTGGTCGTCACGTCGACAAGCGCACCTTCCACGAAGCCGGAATCGACCGAGAAGATCGGGATGCCGGCCGCCGCCGCTTCCGAGATCGCCGCGGTGGAGGCCCTGAGATCGGCCATGGTGACAATGATGGCATCCACGCCCCGTGCCGTGGCGTCCTGGATGTTCGACGCAATGGCCTCCCCGGAGCCATTGGAGTCGAGGAAGCTGACGTTCCAGTCATTGCCGCTTTCGGCAAGCCAGGCCTCGAAACCGGCCTTGACCCGCTGCTCGGACTGCGCGGCCGCAGTCGAATGGACCCAGGCGATGTCCAGCGCGAAGGCAGGGGCCGCAAGGCCCAGGCCGGCGATGGCGGCAACAGCCGCAAGCGCATGTTTTCTCATGATTTCTCCTCCCATGATGTTGGTCACGGACCTCTCGCATATGCCCGAGGTCAAGATCGGGGTACTCCTGCGTATTTCATTTGTCAAACACAATTACATTTGTCACGCACACCTGCTTGCAGCGCATCGGGGCGCGCGGTAGACTGCTGTCATGAACGACATGTCCGACAGACAATTGATGACCCGCGCGGCGTGGTATTATTACGTCGCGGGCCTCAATCAGGAGGCGACTTCGCGGCGGATGGGCCTGACACGCGCCCGTGTGAACAAGCTTCTGGGCCAGGCGCGGGACACCGGTCTCGTGTCGATCACCATCAACGAACGCGATCTTGGCCTTCTGCATGTCGAGGAGACGATCCAGAGGGAATTCGGCCTCGATTTCTGCATCACGACACCGGCGCTCGGCCTGACCGAGGCCGAATCCGCCCGCAACGCGCCCTTCGCCTCGTTACCGCTCAAGGCCGTGGGCACGGCGGGTGCGCATTTCCTGCGTGACCACCTGGCCGACAATCCCAAGGCGATCGTCGGAACCGGCTGGGGGCGAACCCTCGCCCATCTCAGCCGCCAGATGTCCGGCGTGAACAGCCCCGAAGCCCGCTTCATCAGCCTGATGGGCAGCCTCACCGCGAATTCGGCCTTCAACCCGTTCGAGGTCGTGCAGGCACTGGCGCAGGCCACCGGGGGCGAGGGCTATTTCCTGCCCGTGCCGTTCATCGCCGACAGCCCGGCGGACCGCAATGTCCTGATGACCCAGCGCGCGGTCGCCCGGCCGATGGACCTGGCAAAACGCTCTGACGTCGCGCTCATCTCGGTCGGCGAACTGACCGAATCGTCGCTGCTCAGGCAGCAGGGGATGATTTCGCGCGAAGAACTTGACGATCTGCGCGCCGCCGGGGCCGTGGGCGATACGAACGGCCTTTTCTTCGGTCCTGATGGGCGGATCGTCGAGCACAACCTGAAAAGCCGGACGATCGGCCTGGGGATCGAGGACCTCGCCAAGATGCGCACGGTTCTGCTGTCCGGGGGCCTTCAGAAGGTCGAGGCCACCCGCGCGATCCTGCGCGGCCGATTTGTCAGGGGCCTGATCATCGACGGCGATTCCGCAATCCGGCTGGCCGAGACACTGGACTGAGCAAGCCCCGCAACTATAATCGGCGCGTACTGAGCCGGATTATCCTGTTCAATTGCAACGGGGTGCGTTGGCGCGCCGCGCCTGCGGAATACAGTCCGCATGCACGGCCTGAATGAACGGCCTGCCAGGCGCGGCGCCGGATCAACCGATCAGTCGATCAGTCGATCAGTCGAAAAAGGCGCGATCCTCGGGCTGAAGATATGCCATTGCTCTTTCCGGGATAAGGTCGACCCCCATGCCCGGCCTGTCCGAAACCGCGATCTTGCCATCAACGACGATCGGATCGGGCAAACCCTCGACGATATCATACCACCAGTCCGGGTCGCCGATCGTGTATTCGAACGCAATGAAGTTGTCAGGCAGGGTGGCGCAGACCTGAATCAGGGCTCCGAGGCCAAGCAATCCGTTGGCCGTGCCGTGGGGAGCCATCATGATGCCGTGGATATCGGCGAATTCGGCAATCCACTTGAGTTCGGCGATCCCGCCCACATCGGCGGGGTCCGGGCCGACGACATGCACCGCATGACGCTGGATCAGGTCCTTGAAATTGTGACGCAGGTAGATCTGCTCGCCCGTATGGATGGGCGTGCCCGAGACCTGCGCAAGCTCTCTGTAGCTGCCGGCATCGACCCACGGGGTATAGTCGCCCGACAACAGGTCCTCGATCCACATGAGCGAATGCGGCTCGAGGCGATGGGCAAGCTTGATGGCATCTGCCAGCATCCAACCGGGACCACAATCAAGAGCGAGGCCAACCGTGTCTCCCGTCACCTCCTTCATCGCGGCCACACAATCGACCAGATGGTTCAACCCCTTTTCCGTGACCGGACCGCGATCAAGAGCACCGTGCAACTGGCTGGTCGTGGGGTCACCGTAGTAGAAGTCGGGAACGGCCCTTTTCATCTCGGAGTGAAAACCGATCGGTTGCTTGATGATGGTGAACCCTTCGGGAGACTGCATCATCTTCCTTATATCGTCCGCATAATCTTGCGGCTCATAGCCCGCCATCGGAAATCGGACGGCGCCGTTGTAAACCCGGACACTGTCCCGGATCTTGCCGCCCAGCAGACGGTGGACCGGCACATTCGCCGCCTTGCCGGCGATATCCCACAGTGCCATCTCGATGACGCTCACGGCGCTGCCCCATGGCTTGAATCCGCCACGCTGACGAATTTTGCGCATCACCAGTTCAACCAGCCTGGGGTCCTCACCCATCAGGGCATCGCGCAGGGCCAGGATGTGAGGTTTGAGATAGGGCTTCCAGGTTTCGGCCTGCGCATATCCCGAGATGCCTTCATCGGTGACGATTCGCACCACCGGACTCTTGCCGATGATGGCGCATCGCAGATCAACGATCTTCATGTCTTGGTCCTTTGCCCTGCTCGGGCCCTATTCGGGCATGTCTTGTGTTATCGCCTGTGCGGCTTCCAGTGCTGCCATCCGGATTTCCTCCATGCGGCTGGGCTCGGTGCCGGCCAGAAACGGGACGCTCAGGGCCGCGACCATGCGCCCGCTGCGCGTTGTCACAGGCACGGCATAGGCTTGGATCGAAGGCGCGTTCTCGCCCTTGTCGCGCGCCCAGCCAAGCCGCCGGATGCGGCTGAGCTCACTGCGCAACCTCTTGGGGTCGGTCAATGTCTTGCTGGTAAAGGCAGCGAGCGGTTTGCTCAGCCAGTAATCGAGCGCGTCACGATCGAGATGGGCCAGCAGCAGCTTGCTGGCCGCGCCGGCATGGATGGGCATGCGCTGTCCCGGAGCGACGGTCAGGGCGTATTCGCGCCGCCCCTGCGCCGCAGCAAGAACCAGAATGCCATCACTGTCGATCACACTGAGCTTGACGCCTTCGCCAAGATCGCTCGCAAGCCGATCCAGATGGGGCTGGCAGATGGCGACAAGGTCAAGCTCGCTGGCCCGTGACGCGACATGGGATGCAAAGGTCAGAAGACGACGGCCCAGATGATAGATGCCCGCCTCGTCCCGTCTCAGCATCTCGTGGTGCTGGAGGGTATTGACGATGCGATAGACGGTCGTGCGCGGCAGACCAAGCTCGGTCGTCAGATCCCGGATGTTGAGACCTGCGGGACGTTGCTCGATGGCGGTCAGGACCTCCATCATCCGGTCAATCACGGGAATGGTATGCTTGTTGGCGCTTTCTTCGGCGGTTTCAGCCATTCGATCGGAGACTCCAGTTGACAATCGTTGGCGGTTATCTAGCATGGAAAAGCGAACTACAAAAGTTCAAATATGAATACCTGATACGCCCTGCAATTGCCTGGACGAGGCGAACGGCCCGCGAAAAGGCGACTTGGGACGGGATGATATCTCGTCCGGTCGCCACATCCCGGGAGGCCCATCATACATGCTGACAGTCAGTCGCATTACCCACATCGCCATCAAGGTGACCGATATCGACGCCACGCTCGACTTCTACGTCGGAAAGCTTGGCTTTCAGGAGATGTTCCGGCTCGAACGCGAGGGAAAGCTCTGGATCATCTATCTGAGGCTGAGTGAAACCCAATACCTCGAGATCTTTCCTGGAGGCGAAGGCGAGGGGGTGCCGGGCGCCGAAAGGACCGGCTACAACCACATGTGCCTCGAAGTGCCCGACATCCATGGTGCCGCGCGTGAACTCGAGGCTGCGGGAGTGCCGCTGACCCGACCCGTCGTCGAGGGGGCAGACGGAAACTGGCAGGCCTGGATCGCGGATCCGGATGGCCACCGGATCGAACTCATGGAGATGTCGCCAGACTGCTTTCAGGCCAAGGCCATTGCCCGGCTCATGGGGGAGTAACGGGCCATGGCGCGGATCACATATCTCACAGCGATCGACTTTGGGGTCGGCGTGGTAGGCGAGTTGCCGGCAGCAGTGGCGGACCTGTCGATACTGCGCCCGCTGATCGTCTCGGATCGGGGGCTTGCACAGACCGGTTTGCTGGACAAGGTCGCTGCCCTCTTGCCGGGCGCGGTTGCCTTTCTCGACACGCCTTCGAACCCTACCGAGGCCGCCGTTGGGGCGGCGCTGGCCCTCTACCGGCAGAATGATTGCGACGGGATCGTCGCGCTTGGCGGGGGATCGCCGATCGATCTGGCAAAGGGCGTGGCGCTTCTGGCGTCACACCCGGGGGATCTGGAAACCTATGCCGCGATATATAGCGGGGTCGAGCGGATTACGTCAGCGGTCAAGCCTGTCATTGCCATTCCGACGACCGCCGGCACCGGCGCAGAGGTGGGACGCGCGGCGCTCCTGACCCTCGAGGACGGGCGCAAGCTTGGATTCATCAGCCCCTACCTGATCCCCTCCCGCGCCATCTGCGACCCCGAACTGACACTTGGCCTACCGCCCGGCCTGACCGCGGCGACGGGACTGGACGCCCTGTCCCACTGTATCGAGACGCTGTTTTCCCCGCGCTTCAATCCGGTGGCAGAGGCGATCGCCCTTGATGGCGCCGGACGCATCTGGCGCAACCTCGAGGCCGCCTGCAAGACCGGTGACGACCTGCAGGCGCGCACCGAACTCATGATCGGCGCCCTTCATGGCGGGCTCTCCTTTCAGAAGGGACTTGGCGCCGTGCATGCGCTGAGCCATGCGCTGGGCGGCCTGGCCGAACCAAGGCTCCATCATGGCACGCTGAACGCGTTGCTCATGCCGGTGGTCGTGCGGTTCAACGCGCAATCCGTGGGCGACAAGATGGACCGGCTCAAGCGGGCCATGGGGCTCGCGCCGGATGACGATCTGGCAGAGGCGCTCGAGGCGCTCAATGCACGGCTCGCCATCCCACCCGGCCTTTCGAGCCTGGGTGTGAAGCGTGAGCAATTCGACTGGCTCATCGAGCGCGCCCTGGCCGATCACAGCCATGCGACGAACCCCCGTGAGCCCAGCGCGCGTGACTACCGGGAGATGCTCGAAGCGGTCTTCGATCCGCGCAACAAGGAGAGTGGCCAATGAAGATAACCGGCCTGAAGACGTTTGTTGTCCACGTTCAGCGCACCAATTTCGTTTTCGTCAAACTGTATACCGACGAAGGCATCGACGGGGTGGGCGAGGCAACGCTGGAATGGAAGACACTCACGGTCAAAGCCGCACTTGAAGAACTGGAACGCGTGCTTGTCGGCCGCGATCCCTTCAGGAGCGATGCGTTGATCGAAGAGCTTCACCGGGACAGCTACTGGCGCACGGGGGCGGTGTTTCGCACGGCGCTGGGGGCGATTGACGCCGCCCTTCTCGACATCAAGGGCAAGGCCCTTGGCGTGCCGGCCTATGAACTGCTTGGCGGGCGGTATCGCGATCGCGTCACATGCTACGCCAACCACTGGTATTTCGGCGCGACGACACCGGACCAATACGCCGATTCGGCCCGCAAGGCCGTCGCGATGGGATATCGCGCCCTGAAATGGGATCCGTTCGACGCCGCCGATCTCGAGATGACACGCGCCGAACGCGCCAGAACGATCGATATCGTGGCAGCGGTGCGCGAGGCTGTCGGCCCCGATATCGACCTCATGCTCGATGTTCATGGTCGACTGAATGTTCCGACGGCGATCGCCATGTGCCGCGCGCTGGCGCCCTATGATCTGACATGGATCGAGGAGCCCACTCCGCCGGAAAACATCGACGCGCTGGCCCAGGTACGCCGCGCGAGCCCCGTTCCCATCGCGGCGGGCGAGCGCTGGTATGAGCCGTCGCGGTTCCTTGAGGCCCTGCAGAAGGAAGCGGTCGATATCCTGCAACCCGACGTCTCTCATGCCGGGGGATTGGCGGAAACCAAGCGGATAGCGCACATGGCCCATGCCAGTCTGATCCCCGTGGCCCCGCACAACCCGGTCGGGCCGGTGATGAACGCCATGACACTTCACACGGCGATCGCCATTCCCAACTTCATGCTGTTCGAAACGGTGTCCGTGGACGTGCCATGGCGCAAGACGCTGGTGCGCGAGACGTTGCAATTCGAGGACGGAGCCCTTCTGGCGCCGACGGCACCGGGGCTGGGGGTCGAACTGAACGAAGAGGCCTGCGCCCAGTTTCCCTACGTCGCCACCAACGTTCCGCTGTTCGACGGCACGATAAATACCGGCGGCATCGCCAGTGGTGCGGCGACTTTCGGCGCTTCCGAGGACTGACAGATCGTGCCGGGTTTTCCGCAAGGTTGACAAGCGGGGATCTTTTGCACCATGGTTGATAGTAGAACTGGTGCAGTTCATATATGAATTGATTTTACAATCACGCAGAGACGGCCATGTCGTCAAGGCGGCATGGTCAGGTTCTTTCCGGTTCTGAATGAATGTCGCCAACTGGCGACGAGGAGGGCTCGATCATCGAGCCGAAACGGCGAAACATGTCGCCCAGGGAGGGGAACATGACATTCCTGAGTAAGAGTGCCGTCTTGACGGCAAGCGTATCCACGATGACCATTCTTGCGGGCTCGGTGTCGGCCGACACCGTCACCTGGTGGTCCCCCAACTTTCATGCGCCGCGCGCCGTCGAGCTTGTCGAGCGGTTCGAGGCCGAGCATCCCGGCATCACGATCGAGATCGAGGAAACGACATCCGATGGCCTGCCTCAGCGTGTCGTGACGGCCCTGCAATCGGGCTCGGCACCCGATATCATCGACGTGCAGCACGGCTGGGTCGCGGGTTATGCCCAGAACGGCCTGGTGATGGCGCTTGACGACATCATCAGTGATCCGGACGACTTCATCCCCGCGGCACTCGATTACGTGCGCTGGGAAGGCGACATCTACGCCCTGCCCTTCCGCGCCGAGGGACTGGCCGTTCTTTACAACCGTGGCCAATTCGAGGCTGCCGGGCTTGACCCCGACAGCCCCCCGCAGACATGGCCCGAACTTGTCGAGGCGGCGTCTGCGCTGACCGGTGATGGCCAGTATGGCTTTGCGATCACGGGCGGCGGCGAAGTGGGCAACACGATCTTCCGGTCTTTGCCGTTCATCTGGATGAATGGCGGGTCGATCATCTCCGAAGACGGATCCGAGGCCACGGTCAATCAGCCTGCCGCCGTCGAGGCGGTCAAGTTCTATACCGACATGCTTGTCGAACACGGCGTGTCCCCATCCTCGACGCTCGAGAACGATGGCACGGCAAACCGTCGCCTGTTCATCGCCGAGGCGGTATCCATGTACCAGGCCGGCCAGTTCGACATCGCGTCGATCATGCAGGAAAATCCGGATATCGATCTGGGTGTCATGGCGATGCCGCATCCTGAAGGCGCGGACACCTCGGCCATCCTGGGGGGCTGGAGCTTCATCGTTCCGACCGAGGCCAACAATCCCGAGGAAGCCAAGATCTTCCTGGAGTGGATGGCACGTCCCGAGAACATGGGCGTCTACACCGACACCTTCCCCGCGCGCCAGTCGGCCATGGAAATGGAACGCTTCCAGGATCCGCAGCTCGAGCCCTTCCGCGACGTGCTGCCCTTTACCCGTCCAGTGCCGACGCATCCGGCATGGGTTCAGATCACGCAGGCCTATTTCGATGGCGTTCAGCGCATCCTGATCGGCCAGCAGGATGCTCAGGCCGCCATGGATGATGCAGCGCTCGATATCCAGGATCTGCTGGACCAGTACTGATCATACCCTCAGGGGCGCCGGCGGGCCTTGCCTGCCGGCGCCCTGTCCCAACAAATTCTGGAGCGTGTCGTCATGGGACGGATATCCCCGGGCCTTCTTTTTGCACTTCCCGCCCTGATCGTGCTGACCATGCTGGTCGCCTACCCCGTGATGTATACGGGCGTGCTGAGCGTCACCGATCAACAGGGCAATTTCGTCGGAATAGACAATTTCCAGCGGGTTCTGGGTGCGCGCACCACGCCGATTGCCTTCTACAACACGTTGTGGTGGGTTGGCGGCTCGGTCGTCCTTCAGGTCGTCCTGGGCACAACCACGGCCATCCTTCTCAACGAGAAATTCCCCGGCCGTGGTATCCTGCGTTCGATCGCAGTCATTCCTTGGGTTGTGCCGGGCATCGTCGCGGCCCTGACCTGGGCTTGGATGTTTCATACCGAATTCGGCATCATCAACTACATGCTGACGGCCCCGGGCCTGATCGATGAACCCGTCGGCTGGCTGACCAATCCCGATACCGTGATGCCGGCGATGATCGCGATCAACGTCTGGAAGCTGTTTCCGTTCGTGTCCATCATGGTGCTGGCGGGGCTGCAGTCGATCCCCAAGGATCTGTACGAAGCGGCGCGTGTCGACGGGTCCACATTTCTTGACGAGACCTGGCACATCACCTTGCCTCAGGTGCGTCCGGTCATCGTGGCTGTCACGCTTCTTCTCGTGATCTGGGCCCTTAACCACATCACCACGATCTATGCCATCACCAAGGGCGGCCCTGCCAACCTGACCCTGATCACGCCGATCCAGATTTTCCGGCTCGCTTTCTCGTCGCTTCAGTTCAACCAGGCGGCAGCGCTGTCCGTCCTGTTCTTTGCCGCGGTGATGGTCATTGTCGCCATCTACATCAAGGTTTCATCCGCCAAGGAGGATAAGTCGCTGTGAGACGGTCCAAAGCAAGTCTTGCCCTGATCTATGTCTGTGCCGCGCTCGTGGCTGCGGTATGCCTGTTCCCGTTCCTGTGGATGGCGTTGTCCTCGATCAAGCAATTGCGCGAGCTTTACACCATTCCGCCGGTGTGGTTTCCCGCAATGCCAACGCTGGAGAATTATCGGACGGTCCTGTTTGAATCCAACGTCCCGCGCTATTTCCTCAACAGCCTGATCATATCGTTCGGTGCAACCGGACTGGCGTTGATGATCGCCATTTTCGCGGCCTACGGGTTTGCGCGGTTCAAGTTCAGGGGCAAGTCCTACTACCAGTCCTTTGTCCTGATCGGTCAGCTGCTGCCGACGGCGGCGATCATTGTGCCGCTCTTTGTGACCTTGCGCACGCTTGGGCTGGTCAACACCTATCTCGGCCTGATCCTTGTCTACATGATCATCACGCTTCCCCTGGCGGTCTGGATGTTGACCAGCTACTTCCGGTCCATCCCGGTTGAGCTTGAAGAGGCGGCCATCATTGATGGGTCCTCGCGGATCGGGGTGCTGTTCAGGATCACCCTGCCGCTTTCGATCCCCGGCATCATCGCGGTGCTTGTCTATTCGTTCGTCACGACCTGGAACGAATTCATCTTTGCACTGACCTTTGCCACCGATTCCTCGGTCAAGACCCTTCCGATCGGGCTTGCCGAGTTCACCACGGAATTCAACACCGACTGGGGCGCGGTCATGGCGGCGTCCATGATCATGACCGTCCCGATCGCTGTCCTGTTTCTGTCCATGCAGCGGATGTTCGTAGGCGGGATGACCGCCGGAGCGACCAAAGGCTAGGTCCGCCAACTCAGAAGTTCGAGGAGTTCGAGAACCATGATTGCAACAACAGCCGACGGCATCCCGATGTTCGGGCTTGGCACGTTCGGGCGCACGGGTGACGACGGCGTTGCCGCACTCCTGAGCGCACTGGAGATCGGTTATCGCCACATCGATACAGCCCAAAGTTACGATACCGAATCCAGCGTGGGCGAAGCGGTTCGCCGCTCGGGGCTGGTGCGATCGGATGTGTTCATCACCACCAAGGTTGCCGATACCAATCTGGCCAAGGACGCCTTCCTGCCTTCGGTGGAGCGCAGCCTTGAAACCCTTGGTGTGGACAGCATCGATCTGCTGTTGATCCACTGGCCGTCTGACAAGGATGCGGTGCCGTTCGAGGATTACGTTCTCGCGCTTGCGCAAAGCCGCGAGAATGGCTGGGCAAAGCGGATCGGCGTTTCCAACTTCCCGATCGCCCTGCTCGACAAGGCCGAGGCGCTTCTGGGCGCGGGCGCGCTGAGCACCAATCAGGTGGAGTTGCACCCCTATCTGCAAGCCCCCAGGCTGAGGGATTACGCCGCCCGCAAGAACCTGCCTCTCACGGCCTATATGCCTCTGGCCAAGGGCAGGGTCAGCGACGATCCGGTTCTGGTCGAAATCGGTGCCCGGCACGGCGTGTCACCCGCCGCGATCTCCCTCGCCTTTCTGATGACCGAGGGCCACATCGTGATCCCGGCGTCATCCAACCCCGAGCGTCTGTGGCAGAACATGGCCGCCACGACGGTCACCCTGGGGGCCGACGAGATCGCCTCCATAAGGAAACTCGATCGCGGCGAGCGGATGATCGATCCCGACAAGGCGCCCGCCTGGGACGACTGAACGCCACATCCAATGCAAGCCAACGCGACAGACGGGAACTGAAAATGGGTACAGTATCTATAAGAGATGCGCGAAAGGCGTTCGGTTCGGTGGAGGTCCTGCACGGGGTTTCGCTGGATATTGCCGATGGGGAATTCGTGATTCTGGTCGGCCCTTCGGGCTGTGGAAAATCCACGCTCCTGCGCATGATCGCGGGACTGGAGGAAATCTCGGACGGCACGATCTCCATCAAGGATCGGGTCGTGAACGATTTGGCGCCCAAGCAGCGCGACATCGCAATGGTCTTCCAGAGCTATGCACTCTACCCCCACAAGACGGTGGGCCAGAACATGGGGTTCTCCCTTCTTCTGGCGCGGGCCTCGAAGGACGAGATCAAGAGACGGGTCAATGATGCGGCCCGCATCCTGGGGTTGGAAGACCTGCTTGACCGTTATCCGCGCCAGCTTTCGGGTGGGCAACGTCAACGCGTTGCAATGGGCCGCGCCATCGTTCGTGACCCCGAAGTCTTTCTCTTCGACGAGCCGCTGTCCAACCTGGATGCCAAACTTCGGGTCGCCATGCGGACCGAGATCAAGGCCCTGCACCAGCGGTTGGGGACGACCACGATCTATGTCACCCACGACCAGATCGAAGCCATGACAATGGCCGATCGCATCGTAGTGATGCATGACGGCATCGTCGAACAGATCGGCACGCCTCTCGAACTCTATGACAAGCCGGCCAATCTTTTTGTCGGTGAATTCATCGGCTCACCGGCGATGAACATAATCGACGGTCGCATAACGAATGGCCAGTTCGTCGCCAATGACGGAACACGGGTCGATATTGATCTGGCGCCCGGGGAATTTGAAGATTTGCCGGTCAAGCTTGGCGTTCGTCCCGAGGATATGCCGCTTGATGACAATGGGCTGTCCGGCACGATCGTTACCATCGAGCCGACCGGGTCCGAAACCCATGTCACGCTCACGATTGCCGGCACACTCCTGAGCGGGGTCTTCCGCGAGCGTATTTCTAACCAGCCCGGCAGTGAATTGCGGGTCCGCTTCAATCAGGAGCGTCTTCATCTATTCGATGCCGAAACCGGAATTCGGCTGAGCAAATGAGGCTGTCATGACCGCACATTATCCCGACTTGAAAGACAAGGTGGTGCTTGTGACCGGCGGTGCCAGCGGCATCGGTGCCGCCATCGTGCGCGCCTTTGCCGCGCAGGGGTCACATGTGGGGTTCTTCGATGTCGACCAGGCGGCCGGCAAGGCCCTTCAGACCCAACTGACCGATGCAGGACACACCGCCCTTTTCGTGAAGGTCGATCTGACCGATATCGCGGCCCTTCGCCAAGGGATCGCCGATCTCAGGGCCCAGTTGGGCCCGATCGCGATCCTGATCAACAACGCCGCACGCGACGATCGCCACCCGGCACTCGACGTGACCCCCGAGGATTTCGACGCCCTGATCGCGGTCAATTTCCGGCACCAGTTTTTCGCCTCACAGGCGGTGATCGAAGATATGCGACGCCTGGGCGGCGGAGCGATTATCTGCATGAGTTCGATTTCATGGCTGGCCGGTTTTGGCGGGATGCCGCTCTATACCGCGTCAAAGGCCGGCATATTGGGTCTGGTGAAATCACTGGCGCGCGATTTCGGTCCTGACGATATCCGGGTCAATGCCATTTCACCGGGCTGGATCATGACGGACCGGCAGCTTGAAAAATGGCTCACCCCCGAGGCCGATGCCATGCGCGAAGACCGTCAATGCCTCAAGCGCAGGCTCGTTCCCGACGACATCGCGCGGTTGGCGCTGTTCCTGGGCTCCGAGGACGCCTCGGCGATCACGGGGCAGAACCACATTGTCGACGGCGGCTGGATCTAGCGCCAAGACACCCAATAAAGAAAGGCACGCTGTGCAATCACCATCGGACATCAAGGACATCACCCGTCCCGCCAAACACATTTGCGACGCTTTGGCGGCGATCGGAACGGCAACGGCCGCCAGCGAACTTTCCTTCATGGGCATTCGCGATCCCCATATTCGCGGACCACGCCCCCTGCGCGAAGGCTACGCCGTTGCGGGACCGGCGCTCACACTTCAATGCATGCCCAAGCGTGAAGACATCTACGGCGCCGGTGAATACGAGGATCCCGAACTCCAGTTGCATCGCCACGTGCTGTATCCCGCGCAGGCCGGCGACATGGTCGTCGTCGATGCACGGGCCGACATGGCAAGCGGCATCTTCGGCGAGATGATGCTGACATTCCTGGCCGGTCGGGGTGGCGCGGGCATCGTGGTCGATGGCTGCATCCGGGATTCTGCAAAGGCCAGGACGCTTGACCTCGGTCTGTGGGTTCGGGGTGTGACACCCAACTATCATGCACAGACAAACATCATTCCTTTTGCCGTCAACGTGCCGGTCGCATGCGGCAACGTGCTCGTCATGCCGGGCGATATCATCATTGCCGATGATGATGGGGTGGTCGCTGTTCCCGTCGCCATGGCCGAGGACCTGATCGAGCGTTGCAGCCATCACGTCGAATGGGAGGAGTTCTCCCGCCTTCGACTGTCCGAGGGCGGCGACTTGCGGAAATACTATCCGCTCTCCGAAGATGCGGAAGGTGAATATCGCGCCTGGAAAGCCGAACAGGACAACACGGACTGATCGTTTCGGGGGAGATCACAGATGTATCGCAACATGAACGGGTCCACTCATGTCCTCGCTGCTCCCGAAATTGCGGTTGCGGCGCTGCCCAAGGACGAACGGGTCTGGGTGCCGCAGGCAGAGGGGGTGTGGTTTCGCCCCCTCATGCTCAACACGATGCAGGGACAATGGTGCAATCTGCTTCGTGTCAGGCGCTCGGGCATCCTGTCGCGACACCTGCATCCCAATCCGGTTCATGGCTATGTCATCAAGGGGCGCTGGCACTACCTCGAACACGACTGGGTCGCTGAAACCGGCTCCTATGTCTTTGAGCCTCCGGGCGAGATCCACACGCTCGTTGTTCCCGATGACTGCGCGGAGATGATCACCTTCTTCAACATCACCGGTTCGATGATCTATCTTGACGCAGAGAACCGGCACACCGGGTATGAAGACGTCTTCAGCAAGATCGACATGTGTCGCGAACATTATGAATCGGTCGGGCTGGGCGCCGATTACGTCGACCAGTTCGTCCGCTGAGACCGGTGATGGAAACCGATCCGGTCAGCTTTTCCTGGGCCCGGGACTGGTATGTCGATCGCCGCATCCTCGTCGTGGGGGGTAGTTCGGGCATCGGCGCGGCCATCGCCCGCGGCTTTGTCGCGGCGGGTGCGCAGGTCCTTGTCACCGGCGTCAGCGACGACGATATCAAGGATCTGTCATCCGACCCCCGATTGTCCCGTGCGACGGCCTTCCCGCTCGATATTCGGGATGAAGCTTCTGTCGAAGCCAGGATCGGGGCCTTGGATGACCTCGATTGCCTCGTCAACTGCGCCGGGATCATCCGGCGCGGCGACGAGCTCGATCCTGCGGTTTTCGCCCAGGTCGTCGAGATCAACCTGACAGGCACCATGCGCTGCTGTGCTGCGGCCCGCCCTGCACTGGCAAGATCTCCGTCCGCGGCGATCCTCAACATGGCGTCGATGCTTTCGTATTTTGGCGGTGGCCTAGTGCCCGGCTATGCGGCCAGCAAGGGCGGAATCGCCCAATTGACCAAGTCCCTGGCCATCGCCTATGCGTCCGAGGAGATCCGCGTCAATGCAGTTGCACCCGGCTGGATCGCGACCCCGCTGACCCGGGAACTGCGGGACGATCCCGATCGGTCACGCACCATCCTCGAGCGCACGCCGATGCGGCGATGGGGCCAGCCAGACGATGTCGCAAGCGCGGCATTGTTTCTGTGTTCCCCGGCCGCCGCGTTCATCACCGCGGCCATCGTCAATGTCGATGGCGGCTATTCCGCAATGTAGACCCATACGCCAAGGACAGAACGATGAGCTTGCCCGAACCCACGCTTGACGACCTTCTGACCCAGCAAGCCAGCTTGGCCCTGGAGCATTTCGACTATGCCGTCGCATGGGACATTGGTGCCCATATCCGTGATGTCGCCGTCGAACAGAACCTGCCGATCGCCATCGAGGTCTCGCATGGCGATGCCCCGGTCTTTCTTGCCCTCATGCCCGGCGCGACACCGGACAACATTGATTGGCTTCGCCGCAAACGCGCCGTCGCGGTGCGGTTTCACAAAAGCTCGCTCTACATGCGTATCGAGGCCCAGAAGATGAACTGGGATTTTTCCAGGCGCTGGCGCATTTCCGAGGCCGACTATGTCGCAAGTGGTGGCGCCATACCGATCACCGTGCGCAGCGCGGGCGTTGTGGGAGCGGCCACGGTCAGTGGCCTCAAGGATGTGGCCGACCATGCGCTGGTTGCGGATGCATTGAAGGCCGTTCAGTCAGGATCGCCGTGACAGGGGAAACGCGCGGCATCTGGTCATGCCCTCAAGTGCCGACTTCGTTCGCGTGACCGAAAGGGGGCAAAGAGGCCGGCATGCCCCAGGCGTGAGCAACGCAACACCGCCTCAAGGCTCCCGCCCGCGATCGCCGTCTCGCAGATCTGACGGAGTGCATGGTCGGGGCGCTGCCATGACGAAGCTGTCCCTTCATGCTTCCCTACATTCCTGCGAAAGGATCGCTGCCTCACACCGTGGGATCAGACACCCTCGGCATCACCGCCACGCGGATGACCTCGGGCCAAGTCTTGAAGTGGCGGAAAGGGACGCGATATGATCTGATAGCGTCCAGCGCGCTCACCCCGCCTCAAGCTCAGGTGCACTAACAAGGTGCTTTGCGCCATTTCCGAGGGATGCCATGAAATCGAGACGTTCGACGCTTGTCTTTCTCGGTGTCGCCGCAGGTATTGTAATCGGATTTCAGTCAGTCCCGTCCTTGATGGATCGCTTCGCCGGGGTGCCGGAATTCGAGCCGATCGACAACCTCGATGGCTTCCGGCGGATATCAAGCGGTGCATCGTCGTCCGGATCGTTTGACCCGTTCCTGGGCCTGGGTGACAATGATCCCAGAGCTGATGCCGCGATCGATGCACAGGTCCGTGCAAACCTGTGCGGCTCTCTTCATGATGACGCGAAAGACGATCCCAAAACCGTCCCGATCGCGTCCTTCTCCGACTATTATTGCCCCTATTGCCGGGTTCAGATGCGACGCCTTGCCGAACTTGCCGAGGAACCCGGAAGCAACATTTCGGTCGTCTGGCACGAATTGCCCCTTCTTGGCGAAGCCTCGGATCTCGCAGCCAAAGCGGCGCTGGCGGCCAGGATGCAGGGCGCCTACGTCGATTTCAACGAAGCCTTGCTTTCAAGCGGCTTCAGGGTCAACCGGAATTACCTCGTCCATCTATCAGAACAGACCGGAATCGACGCGGATCAACTTCTGATCGACATGGAGAGCGAAGAAGTCGCACGCGAATTGGCCGTCAGTGCCTCGCTGTCACGGATCTTCGGTTTCATCGGAACACCGGCAATGGTCGTTGGTCGCACCGTCATTCAGGGCAATACCTCGGAGCAGGTCCTGCGCCGCGTCATCGAAATCGAGCGCGAGGACGATTGGCGACGCGGATGCTGATCCGTTTTGGCACGCAACGGCGCACAGGAACGCGCCACGTTGTCGTTGCGGTGGGACCGGCCAATCTTCAGACCGAGATGGAAGCCGGGAACACTTGTTCAACCGCCCCGGACCACGTCGATCTCCTGCCAGTTTCAGCCAAGAGTGAACTGGCCCCGGTCATGCGCGTGCGGCTCGCGCGCATAGAGGACAATGCTCGTCCCGGATCGACCGCGCCGATGAGACCCATCGCCGCAATCCAGGCGAAACCGTCTCAAACGCATTCTCCGGAAGGGCGGCAAATGCGAAAGACAGAGAAAATCGACCGGATGCACCGGTTTTTCCGTTTCAGCGACAATAGGTTGGGATGGTGGCGGTGCTGTCAGACGGTTTCGAACCGGTTTCACCAAGAGCAGGATGGGTGTCACTTATTCCACGCAGAGACCACGCCATTCGGCAAGAGCAGCGGCACGGTGTGGCATTGGCGTTGATTCTGTAGAGCAGCGTCGTGCCGAACAGGTAGGTGAATCGCCCCGGGTCTGTCGGAGACCTATAGCTTCATTTCACGCGACCATATCGAGCACGTCGCGCTGTGCATAAAAATTCTCTTCTGCCTCGGCTGGCGGGATGTTTCCGATGGGGCCGAGCAGGCGCCGGTTATTGAACCAGTCGACCCAGCCGAGGGTGGCCATTTCCAGTTCCTGCATGCTGCGCCATGGTCCCTGGCGATGGACCAGTTCGGTTTTGTAGAGGCCGTTGATCGTTTCCGCGAGAGCGTTGTCGTAGGAATCCCCGACATTGGAGAGTGTCAGATCTTCTGTGTATGAGTGATCCGGTCCATGCTTCTTCGAAAGGAAGCATGCATGACGATCTCCAAAGAACTGCTGGACGAACTGCTGAAGGGCGTGGAGCGTCCTGAGGACCTGCT